>SKEQ01001230.1_pt1 | contig 11190 bp, 1 predicted proteins | sample 4826751 | NCBI WGS metagenome assembly SKEQ01 (sample SAMN11008805, study PRJNA524170) | human gut metagenome | biome: Human fecal sample; material: Feces; isolation source: fecal sample from pouch patient p44 | host: Homo sapiens | place: Israel: Tel-Aviv | collected 2013-07-11 | reverse complement strand
CCTTGGAGAAGGAGCATATATTGTTGAGACAAAAGCCCCCGTTGGATATGAACCAAGCCCAGAGAAACATTATCTCAATTTCGATCAAACATCAGAAAAACAGATCGTTGAAATTTTGAAAGAAGTTGAGAATAAAAGGAAAACACCTAAGTTTAAATTGCAAAAAGTAGATGAAAATGGAAATGGTGTAAGGGCTAAATTTACAGTTGATGTATATAATATGGATTTGCATAAGGATTGGAGTAAGGCATATTCATGGAGTCCACAGCTGCTTGTGACTACAAGGGAAAATCCTATTGCAGAGTTTACGGAATTTATCAAAAACTTTGATTATATGCTGAGTAAGTACCCTGAAAACCAGCAACGCCATGCATATAAGCTAAGGATTAGAGAAGTAGATGTAGAACCGGGATATCAGAAACTGGATGGAATAATCGCAAGTGTTATCTATTATTACAATGAATACAGTGGGTGGAGTTTTTTAGCAGCTTCTGATCCGGGAAATGGTGTTATTTATGACGAAAATACCATGATTCTGACCGCAGTCAACAAGCAGATACCAGTTAAACTCAACATTGTGAAAAAAGACAGTCGGGAAGAAGTTTATCTGGAAGGAGCAGTTTTTAGAATTACTCCGGTTGGCAAGGAGGATAGGGCAGTAGAAGTGACCTCAACTGGGGATGCCAGCGGTGTGACGGTAAATCTACCATATGCAGAAGAATATAGGGTTGAAGAAATCAAGGCGCCTCCGGGCTACTGGCGATGGAATTTGGTGGATACAATAAAGTTAGAGGAGTTTGATGAAAACACGGAAAATGGCTTGATGTATTCTTATCAGGAGACATACCTTAATTTCAAAATGCCGGAACTTAAAATTAAGAAGATTGGTACAGATGGATACACTCAGAAGCCCTTAAAGGCGGAATTCCGTATTACTGAGACAGAAAATCGCACAGGTATGGGAAGATCAATAACATTTACAACACAGGAAACAGATGGAATAGGTGTTGTTGATTTTACCACTTTTGATTTTATTCCTGGCAGCAGTGCTGACAGTGCTGAAAAAGGTTGCTTTAAAATAGAAGAGATTTCTGTTGAAAATGAGGATTATCGTCTTTTAGAATCACCAATTTATTTGGGTTGGAAAGCGAGCTGTGGAAACATAACATTTAGTCCTGATGCTCCAAATTCAAGTCTGCCAGAAGGCACTAATCTTGAGTCCTGGAATGCTAAGGAATGTATTACGATTTCTGTTGAAAACCGGAAAAAAGATTACCGCTATCAGATGATAAAGCAGGGAAATCCTGATGACGTCAACAGGGTATGGGCGGATGTAATCATATCTGCAGACGGGAATGAGGAGAAGCTGAAAATTGAATCTGAGACTCCCGCAGACGTAAGCGAATTCTTTTCCAGGCTGACAGATTCAAACGGATATCTGGTTCGCATAGAAGAAAAAGACACAACGGTAGGATATGAAACCGTGCCGCTTATGAGCTTTTGGTATTATCCGGATAAGCCAGGAAGTGAAAAATTCCAGAATATAACAGGTCCTGTCTCTATAGACAAGGAAGGGGAATTAATTACAATTAAGATTACCAATGAACGCTCAACCATGCGTCTTCGTCTGAAAAAAACAGATAAGCATGGAAACCTGATTGCAGGAGCGACTTTCAGGGTGACTACTCAAAATCCATCGTTTGTAGAGAATTATGTTACAACAGGCGATCCCAACGGCGAGATTTTTGAGTTTCCATACGCGCAAAAGATCAGGCTGGAGGAAATTCAGGCGCCGCCCGGATATGAGTTAGGAGCGCAATCAGTATGGGATCTTACTGCAGACGAGTTCCAGTCCATTGATTCTACCAATTCCGTTTATGAATGTAACAGGTTCTTTACTAATCCGATTGTGAACGAAAGTAAATATGATCTGACAATCAGGAAAACAGATGGAGACGGACAGACGGCAAACGCTACGTTCAGGATTACTGCATCAGGCGGTGTGGGTAAAACCTGGGATGCTCCTACGGAAAACGGAGTGGCGAAGCTGAATTTTATAATAGACGATCTTCTTCAGAATTATCCAAGACACACCAAAGTAAACCTGGAAGTTACAGAGATTGCCACAGACAAAGGACTTCAGCTTCGAGAAGGAGTGCTTGCTACTATCCTTGTCCATCAGGATCGAATCAGAGGAGAGGCTTCAGGAAATTATTTTGATATTTTTTACTATAATGATTTTATAAAACTGGAGGGATCCTCAGATGTGGCGCTTGATTTTACAGTAAAAAATGAATTTATCCCGGTAAATCTTACTGTAATCAAGAAGGAAGAAGGTGTAGAGCCGGCAAAATACCTTGCGGGAGCAGAGTTTACCATTACTCCGTATGGATCAGCTCCGAGAATCCTGACGACAACCAATGATCCCAAAGGTCAAACCATTAAGCTGCCATGGGCGGAATCCTATACTGTTCAGGAGACAAAAGCGCCGGAAGGATATATTCTGGATCCAACGGTTTACGATTATACCCTGGAGGATTTTAAGGATCAGATGGATTCGACCGGACAGGTTCTTCTTGCAAAAAATATGACAGTTTCGATGACGAATACTCCGGTTAAGGGCAGGCTTCAGGTGACAAAGGTGGATGAGGAAGATAATCATTCCCTTACAGGAGCAGAATTTGAAATCTATGAGGGAAATCTTAATCAGGATCATACTTATGATGATGTAAAGGAACGTGAATACCACAAAGTCGGAACGATTCAGATAGACGGTCAGGGAATCGGTATATCAGAAGAACTTCCTTATGGAAATTATCTCTTAAAGGAGACCCGTGCGCCGGAAGGTTATGAGATCACAAAAGAGATATATGAAACAAAGATAAGCAGAGATAAGGAAACCGTTTATATTCAGATTCCGAATAAAAAGTCAGAAGGAAAGCTGACAATCATAAAGGAGGATGATTCTGAGCCGAAGCAGCGTCTTGCAGGAGCTGTATTTACAGTCCACAGAAAGGATAATGACAGACAGGTAGGAGATAAACTGATTACCGGCCCGGATGGAACAATTTCCATGGATCTGCCTTATGGGGAATATTATGTGAAGGAAGTAAGCTTCCCTTCCGGTTACGCATCTGCAACAGGAAAGAAATATGAGTTTGAATTAAACAGCGGACTGGCAGAAGTGGAAAAGATCATTCCGAACAAAAAAACACAATATGCCCTGAGGCTGTTTAAGACAGACAGAGATACCGGAGAATATCTTGCGGGAGCTGTTTTTGGACTATATGAAGATAATGCAGATCCGGAAACTGCAGAACCGGTTCAGAGGTTTACCACCAATGCCAACGGAAGCGCGGTTGTGTTCCTTGCAAAAGGCGGAGATTATGATATTTATGAACTGGAGCCGCCGGCAGGCTATCAGCTGCTGACGGAGAAAATTGAGGTTCATGTAGATGATACAGTGCCTGCTGTGGAAATCTATGCAGAAAATGTAAAGCAGAATCTTACCATTGAGATTCATAAAAAGGATCAGAATTCCAAACCGCTTCAGGGAGCTGTTTTTGAGATCAGAAACGCAAAAACAGACGCGCTGGTGGCAACTACAGACCGTACCGGTACAGATGGAAAAGTGACAGTATCGGTTCCGGCAGGAGATTATGAATATACAGTTACGGAGATTGCAGCGCCGGAAGGATATGTGCTGGACTCCACTCCAAAGCCAGTGACCATAAAGAAAGAGGATCAGGGTGGAACGATCGTTTATACAGCCGATCCGGTTGAGGTGATTAATAATCCGATACAGGGGAATATTAAGCTGATTAAAGTAGATAAAGACACACGGACTCCGTTGGAAGGCGCAGTCTTTGGAATCTATGACAGCAGTGATATTCTTGTAGATACGCTGACAACCAATTCCAGGGGAGAGGCAATGTCAGGAAACCTTCGTCCAGGAAGGTATATACTGAAGGAACTGGAACCTCCCCGGGGATATCAGTTATCGGATACGCCTTATGAGGCAGAACTGACACAGGAGAATAATCTGATTACAGTTACAGCAGAGAATACTCCGCTGAGGGGCGGGTTCACAGTCAGAAAGACTGACCCGAAGGATCCTGACAAAAAGCTGACAGGAGCAGAATTTAACGTATATGCTTCTTATGAGGATGCAGAGAAACAGCAGAACTCTGTCGCAGTGCAGACAGTAGGGCAGGAAGGAACTGCCGTATTCTCAGAGCTTGCTTATGGAACCTACTTTGTACGGGAAACAAAAGCGCCGGGAGGATATGAGCTGAATAACCGTATTTTTACTGTGACAGTTGACGGGGGAAGCGCAGAAAATCTTGTCCTGACCGTAGAAAACCATAAGAAACCGGAAAAAGGTATTTTCCGGGTAAGGAAAAAGGATAAAGATACAGGCTCTGCCCTGGCAGGAGCTGAGTTTAGCGTAACAGGCGACAGTTATTCAAAGACTTACACTACAGGAGCGGACGGAACCTTTGAGACAGAAGAGCTGGATCCGGGTACCTATACTGTTACTGAGACAATGCCTCCAAAAGGTTACCGTATCAGTAAAGACGCAGTCAGGACAGTTACTGTGAAGCCGGGAGCCGGAATTTCGTCCAATGTGGAAGAATATGAATTTTTCAATGAAAAAATTCAGTTCTCTGTCCGTATTGTAAAGACAGATGATAATTCTGCTGATTATAAGCCTCTGGCAGGAGCAGTTTTTGAACTGTACCAACTGAATGAAGAAGGCTTACCGGAGGATACTCCTCTGGAAAGACTTGTTACAGGTATAGACGGAACCGCATTATCTATGAAGCTTCCTGTAGGAAAATACAGAGTACAGGAGGTAAAAGCTCCTGATGGATATAAACTGTCAGAAACTCCATATCAGGATATAGAGATCAGTGAGGATACCCCTCAGGAGACACTTGATTTTTCGGTTACCTTCAGAAACAGCCCTGAATTGGGAAGCCTCAGGATAAGGAAACTGGGACTTCCGGAAAAAGAGGCGGACCCGTCCGGAGGAGTTCCTCTGGCAGGAGCTGAATTTGAAGCGGTAAAGGCAGATACAGGAGAAGCCCATTATGCAGTATCAGGCGAAGATGGCTGGGCAGTCTTTGAGAATCTTCCATTTGGAATCTATAATGTCCGGGAGACAGAGGTTCCGGATGGATATGAAAGCGACAGCGCTTACTTTGAGACTGTAGAAGTGGGAAGAAAAGGATCCGGAAGCGATCCGGTAGTGATTGAAAAAACTGCATACAATTATAAAGTATACGGTTATCTCAGCCTGAAAAAGACAGATTCTGAAACAGGAAATCCTGTGGCAGGCGCTGTCTACGGAATTTATACAGCCCTTAAAGACGGAGACGTAGATCCGGATTCTTACATGGATGGATTCGATCTGACTACGGGTGTGGATTCGGCATATGTGACCTCCAAAAAGCTGGATCTGGGTACATATTACATAAAAGAGCGTGTTTCACCGCCTGGTTATGAAATGAACCCCTTTGTTTATACGGTAACAATAACAGAGAAAAATCCGGTTGCTTATATTGATGCAGAGGATATCCCGATTAAGGGAAGAGTAACTGTGCACAAAAAGGATGAAAATAATAATCATCTGGAAGGCGCTGTATTTGCCCTTTATACGAGGGAGGACTACGACAGAATTAAGGAAGAGATAAAACCCGGAGAACATTATCCGGACGTTCCTGCAATCTATCTGACCACCGACGCCCAGGGTAATACAGGCACCGACAATCTGACTCTGGGACAGGAGTACGTACTTACAGAGTTTGCAGCTCCTGTTGGCTATCAGCTTGAATTTAAACCTGAGTTTTTTACCCCTTCAGATGCTGTACGGGAATTCCATTTTGAGGCGGTAAATAAAAAGAAAAAAGAGCTGATTATTCATAAAGTAAATGACAGCGGTTCTCCAGTCAGTGACATTATGTTTACGGTATACGGATGCGGTAAGGACGGGAAGCCGGAGACAGCGGATGACGGTGAAGCGCTTGGAATCCTGAGTCCGGGAATTACGGGAGACGGTATAGCGCGTCTGGATATCAGTGATTTTAAGAACGGCTGGTATTATGTAAAGGAAACTCAGGGATCAGACATGGGTTATGAGGTTTCTCAGGAGATTATCACCTTTGAGATCACAGATGACAAAATGGAATATGAATTTACCTTTGTCAATTACAGACCGAAAGGTGAAATCGAGATCCAGAAAAAGGATGAGTTTGGAAATCCGCTGCCGGGGGCAGAATTTACGCTTAATATACCGGGACATGGCTGGTATGACGGTACAGATCGCAATGATCTGAAAGAAGTTGCAAAATTTGAACTGGATGAAAAGGGTTATGGAATCATCAGGGATATTGAAACCAGTGTATATGTAATCCGTGAGACAAAAGCGCCGGCGGGCTATAAACCAGTGGAGGATATTCTGGTTATTATGCATCGTGAGGGAACAAAGCTGGATAAAAACGGGCGTGTTTATTATCATTACCACAGAGATATTGTGAATGAACCAATTACCGGATGGATATCTGTCCAGAAAGAAGCAGAACTGGATGGACAGACTGTAGAAGGTATGGATCTTTCCAATGCGAGATTTGAAATCCGTGATAAGAATAATAAACTGGTGGATACGCTGATTACGAAGAAAGACGGTACCGCTGTCAGCCGGGAGCTTCCAATGGGAACCTACACCATCAGGGAGACAGAGGCGCCTCATGGCACAGTCCTTAATGAAACGGAAAAAACAGTAACCATTGACGGAAAAGGCGAGAATGATATTTATAAATATACTCACCGGAATTCTGTCGTAAAAGGACAGATCCAGATTCACAAACTGGATGGAGATACGGAAGCTTACCTGAAAGGCGCAGAATTTGATATTCTGAAAGAAGGAAGCGATATACCTGAAGATCATCTGGAGATCGGTGAGAACGGAACGGCAACCAGCAAACCGCTGCCTTATGGATGGTATATTATCCGTGAAACAAAGGCTCCTGACGGTTATGCACTTCAGCTTCAGGATATCCGTTGTCAGATTCAGAAAGATAAACAGACCATAGAGATCAGGGTTAAGAACTTCAGGAAAACAGAAGCGGAGATTCTGGTTGTAAAGTATGATAAGGACGACCCCGGACATTATCTGGAAGGCGCGGAGTTCATGCTTTACAGAGATGAGACGCTGAACGATCCTATTAACGGACCTTTTGTCACGGATAAAAACGGAAAGATTATTCTGGGAGCGGATCTGAACCTTCAGGAAGGCAATACTTATTATTTGAAGGAGACAAAAGCGCCGGACGGCTATAAGCTTGATGAAACGGTTCATTCCTTTACACTGGATTCCGAAAAGCCTCAGTCAATAGCTCTTTATATTCCAAATGAAAAGGAAAAAGGCTATATAAAATTTGAGAAAACAGGTGAAATGCTGACAGGAATACAAGACGATACCAGTTATCCAAATCTTAAGGAACTGATCTGGAGTCAGCAGAGACTGGAAAATGCAGAAATCGGTATTTATGCTACAGAGCCTGTCAGTCTGGATGGCAGAACGTACCAGAAGGGCGATCTGATCCAGCGTCTGGAGTCCGGAAAAATCAGTCAGCCGCTTCCTGTTGGAACGTATCAGTATAAAGAGCTTTCGGCTCCCGATGATTACATTCTGGATAAGGAATTTTATGACATTGAAGTTACAAAAGATCATGTAGAGGAAGCTGCGGCGCTGGCAGAGATGGCGAACACTCATGCATCGGTTGCCCTGAACCTGCACAAAAAATTCAAGGACGGAAATACCGCAGAGAAACTTAAAAAGGTTGTCTTTGGCGTATATGCGGCTTCAACGATTATCAGCAATGAGATACAGATTCCGAAAGAAACACTTCTGGGTATTCTGAGGATCGATGAAAATGGACAGAGTATAAATATGGATTTGAAGCTTCCTCAGGGCTCCTACTATGTAATGGAGATCGAAACAGAAGATGGTTATGTTCTGGATGGCAGAAGATATCCGTTTATAACAGATTATCAGAACCGGAACCAGACTGTTGAGATTTCTTCCGCGGAGGATCCGATCATCAATGAAACCGTTTATGGAACTATTCGACTGGAAAAAACAGGCGATATGTTCATGAAGGTAGAAAAGAGGATCGAGGAAGGTCAGCCTGACGATTATCAGATAAGCAAACCGGTTTACGGAGAGGGCGTACTGAAAGGCGCAGAAGTAGAAATTCGTGCAAAAGACAGGGTTACGATAGACGGCGCAACTTTTGAGCCCGGCGAGACGATTGACAGGCTGATCAGTGGTGAAAAAGATGAAAGCATCAAGCTTCCGCTGGGAACCTATATACTGGTGGAAACAAAAGCGCCGGATGGATACATTCTGAACAGCGAGCCAAAAGAGGTTGTCATTAAGAAAAATGAAGCGGCCGGAAAACCTTCCATTGAAGTATATCCGCTGAAAAACGAAAAGGCAGCGCCGAAAATTACTCTGTACAAGAGCTTCTTCGGAAAAACAGACGAGGAGGCAAAAAATCTTTACACGGAAGTTCTTTTTGGAGTTTATGCAGATGAGGAAATCAGAGGCGCATCTAATGATGCAATTCTGAAAAAAGGCGATCTGGTGGGACTGATCCGTATTGACGAGACCGGAAAAGGAACCTTTACAGATGATACATTACTCCCGTTTGGAAACTATTATGTGAAAGAGCTGGAAACTGCCCAGGGCTATCAGGTATCGGAAAAGATTTACCGCTTTGCCGTTACCGGAGACAATGTGGGGCCGGATCCGGAGACCGGAGAAAACAGGGTAGTTTCTGTTCCGGGAATTTCGGAGGAGACTCCGGTAGTCAACCTGCCCGATGGAGCAGAGGTTCCCTTTGCCTTCCGTAAGATCGACGAAGAAGGAAATCCTCTTGCAGGGGCAACCTTCCGCCTGTATACCTGCGAGCTGGAGCATACGCACAGCGAGGAAGCGGGAACAGAGGGAAGCTGCTGGAAGGAGATCAGAGGGCTTTCACCTAAGACAAGCGGAACGGATGGAATTGTGGATTTTGGAATCCTTCCGGACGGAACCTATCAGTTAAAAGAAACAGGAGCGCCAGACGGATATGTATTACCGGCGGGACAGTGGAGATTTATCGTAAACTCCGGCGCCGAACCGGGAAATCATATAGAATTTATATCTGCGGGCGGCGTACAGCCCCCTGCTTTCCAGAAGGCAGACGAGGGCGCTGCATATCAGTACCAGGTGACAAACCGCAAAGCAAGACCGATGCCATTTACAGGTGGACCGGGACTTCCCGTATATATGGGAGGAGGAAGCGCGCTGATCGCTCTGTCAGAGCTTATAAGAAGACGGCGAAAAAGAAAATAAAAGAAAACCGGTATCGCTGCACTTCCCCAAACGGGGAGGTGCGGCACAAAAGGAAAAAGAAATGGCAGATGGACAGAACGGGGGGATGAGAGAAGAAAGACAGGAAACTGAAAAAAGTGTATGAAAGGGGAAAAGACTATGAAAAAGCAGAAACATTTAAAAGAAGAGAGGAGAACACATATGAAAACATGGAAAAAGATCAGCGCATGGCTGCTTGCTTTTGGGATGCTTCTGTCCCTGATGACAACGATGCCTGTAAAGGCAGCTGAAAAAACAGGAAAAATTATCATACATAAGTATGTTGTAGAGAAACTGGAACAGTATAGACAACTGAAAGATGCTGGAGACCGTGCCAAGGGTAATGTGATTAATTTTGCAGATCATAATGATCTGAAAGATCTGAAACCTATGGCGGGCATTAATTTTGAGCTGCAAAGAGTTGAAGATGATGGTACGTCAGTACTGACGCCCGATAAGGTAACACCGCTTGGTGACCCTATATCAGGAACGACCAAAGCTGATGGAACGCTTACTTTTGATAATCTTGCACTGGGTACTTATAAACTGTCAGAGCTGGACGATCTCCGTGTGTCCCAAAAAATGGATCCTGTTCTGATCTCTGTACCTACCTACAATCAGGAGTATAAGACAGATACAAATAAGCAGGAATTTCTTTATGAGATCCATGTGTATCCGAAGAACCTGATCCATCAGGATGGCCCGAGTATTGAAAAGGATGTTGTGCAGGAAGATAATAATGACGCGACAGTAGACCTTAAGACTCCGTTCGAGTGGATTATTCGTTCAGATATACCGGATGATAAAGGACAGAAGGCGAAAAAATATGTAATTACGGATAAGCTGGATTCCCGTCTTGACTTTGTAGAGGATATATCCGTGGAGCTGAGATCTGCTGATGGACAGGCGACAGCAACTTTATTAAAGGGTACGGATTATACATTTGAGACAAAGGATTTGACTGGAGAAGGTCATAAACCGGGAAATAATAGAGATCTTACCTGGACACTGACAGATGACGGACTTACTAAATTAACAGGATACCAGGGCGGTAAGGTTGTAACCAAATTTACAACAATGCTGAATGAGACGGCTGAACTTGGTACTGCAATTCCTAACAAGGCGTCCCTTGATTATACGAACTGGAATAACCATGAGTATTTACCGGAGTCTGATATTCCGGAAGTACATACCGGCGGTGTAAAAATCAAGAAGGTAGACAAAGAAAATCATGATAAGGTACTGCAGGGCGCTGAATTTATGGTTTATAGCACGAAAGAGCTGGCGATAGAAGGCAAGCCTGAGAAGGCAGTGCAGAGAGAGGGTAAACCATATGTAGTGACCTCCAACACTGATGGTATTGCATTCTTTGAAGGATTGAGCTACGGTGATCCCACAGGGAATAAACCAAATCAGGGTTCTACCACTTACTGGATTGTGGAGACAAAAGCTCCGAAGGTAGGCGATGTTCAGTACAACCGGCTTCTTGATCCGTTTGAGGTGGAAGTCAGCGCTACAAGCCATACGAATCCCCTGGGAATGTATACTGTTTACAATGCAAAGGACAACTACAAGCTTCCTTTCACCGGAGGCACAGGTCTTCTTGTATTCCTGGGAGCAGGAGCTGTTCTTCTGATTGCAGCAAATATGATTTCCAAAGGTGGAAAGAATAAAACTGCAAAATAAAAAACAGAAATAAAATATCAGTCTGCCGGTTATAAAAATCTGTCAGGGGACAGGGGAGGGGGAAGGTTTCCCCTCCCCTTGTC
>SKEQ01001226.1_pt1 | contig 11269 bp, 4 predicted proteins | sample 4826751 | NCBI WGS metagenome assembly SKEQ01 (sample SAMN11008805, study PRJNA524170) | human gut metagenome | biome: Human fecal sample; material: Feces; isolation source: fecal sample from pouch patient p44 | host: Homo sapiens | place: Israel: Tel-Aviv | collected 2013-07-11 | reverse complement strand
CCGTATAGGTGATGATCGTACGAGTCCAGAAATATGGTTTGTCCGCACTTGTCTCCGGAGGAGTTGCTGACCATACTCCAGTAGGGATCGTAGTTCCAGACGAACTTGCCTGATATGTTACTGCAGTAGATTTAACGCCTTTTCCACTTGCACCAGTATCGCCCTTATCTCCCTTACTGCCGGTAGCCCCTGTTGCACCCCTCGGGATAATTGTATGGCTTATGCATAAACCTTTCAGATCTCCAGATGCAGTATTACTCCGATAATAAGCAACATGAGCATTTTTTGTGTCCGTTGCAGTTCCAACGATTGCAAACATATCACCAATCCGGCAACCATTACGGATACCAGATGTGCTGGACCAAGTTTCTTCGCGATTAATCGTTCCATATCTTGTCCACTGAGACTCGGTGAAGGCGTCTCTAACCACATTTGCCACAAGACTATATCCCTGTGAACCAGTAGCCCCAGTAGCACCTTTATTACCATATACACCTATGACTCGTTTCGTAGTATCAACCATTGTCCCATTTGTATAAGTAATTATCTCGTAGTTCCAGAGATATTTGTTGCTCTCTGTCATTGTCGGAACCGTAGACGACCACGATGTAGGAACAGTCGAATTGGATGAAGAAACCGCGTAATGCTCCACGATCCCCTTAATACCATTTCCGGTTGATCCGGTATCACCTTTATCCCCTTTACTTCCCCGATCACCATATGATCCAATAATGCAAGGCGCAGTTGTACTTGCTACGGTTCCATCACTGTATTTTACAACTTCATAATTCCAAAGGTATTTCTTATCCGCTGAAACGGACTGTACCGCCGTTGTCCATCCACTTGTTGCTGCTGTAACTCCACTGGAAGATGCAGTTGCCAAATAGTAGTTAACTACAGCTCCGATACTCTTTCCGTTAGTGCCAGTAGCACCATTTGCACCCATACGGCTAACGCTATATATTGTGGATGTCGTATTGTCAGAGTAGCTAAATATAGTCCTCACCCACAGATATTGTCCGGCTGAAACTGTTGGTATAGATCCAGACCAAGTACCGGTCGGAACCGTTGTTCCAGACGTACTTGCCTGATATGTAATTGCTGTCGACTTAATTCCTTTGCCAGTATCTCCAATCAAATCATCAGGATGCGGAGTCCATTCTGTCGCTTTTGTTCCCTTTTCGAGTTTGACTCCACACACATACATTGTTGCGTCAACAGAACCGCCTTGTGAATAAATGTACGCAATACTTCGTGAACTTGAACTCAATGGTTCTGATGTAAAGCTTAGATGCGTCCATTTATTTGCTTCAACAGTCATCGACTGCGAGATTCCACTGGTATCATCACCAGTCCAATATGTCTGTAATTTTACAGCCATTTTTTCGGAACACTTAACCCAAGCAGATACAGTATATGCTTCTCCTTTCAGAAGTCCTGCATATTTATCTTGGCAGAAACCTATCGGGTCAGATGTATTTATTCTGGTTATGAGAATGCCTTTGGTCAGATTATTTAATGGAGAATCTGGAAGAGTGACATTTTTAATAGTTCCAGTTCCCGATAATCTCCAAGTTCCAGATTCCCATGTGCCAGTACCGATTGGCAATTCAGCAGTGTTTTTTGCAATATTCCACCCAAATCCAGCTCCTTGATTGGCAACCGCAAATGAGAATTTCTTATAGATCGTAATTCCATCAATAATTACAGGAATACTTGCCTCACATGCTACCGCGATCACCGCTGTTGTTTTAAACGTAATTGTCGGAGATGCCGTTCCGTTATTTGAAACCGATGCGGAAATACCAGTTGGGCATGAAATTGTACCAATTGTAACCTTCGAACACCGAATATTACCCTGATAGGCCATTGCTTGAGTCGTACAAGCGGAACCAATTGGTGCTCCAGACGTATTTCCCATAAAAGTATAGGTTTCACTCGTCAATACTGCAGAATATGCATCCGTAATATCGGCAATTGTAACCTGGCATGATGCTTTAGCCGCCATTTTGAATTTTCCTCTCTTTCTTCATTACTCAAGCTGGCATGTATACGAGCCAATATTCGTGATATCATCTGCCGTTACAGTGATGCTTCTGGCTGTAGCTTTTGCCGTTGTAGAAACGCCAACATACCATCTGATTATTCCGAGTGATCCACAAATACCGCCATCTGTGATTTCCTGCTCAACCCCACCCTTGAAAACGTGAGCGGTGAGAGCTGTACTTCCTCGACTGTTTTTAAAGGTAAAACCATTACTTCCGGTAATACTTATGACAATTCCATCCTTGCCAGCGGCTCCAGTTGCTCCGACTTCACCCTTCATTTTTGACCACTTATATGCAGTAACAGTAGTCGGATCATTTTTGTTGAAATCAACACAAGTGCCAATATATTCGCCACTATCTTCTCCTTCGTTTCCAGTAAACGTTTTACCGGCATCGTTCGAATATTTAATGTGCAAATATGAGGTTTTACCATCAGCACCCGTCGATCCTTGGATTCCCTGTTTTCCCTGCTCTCCCTGGATTCCCTCAAGACGATGCCATGTATACTTTTTCGGATCTGTTGAATCAGCCTCTGTAAAATCTGCATAAGTCCCGATGTATGTATCAGCTATCTCACTCATCTGACTCGATGCTGTTGGATTTGCAACTGAGCTGTATTTAATATGGAAATAAGTTGTCTTTCCATCTTTTCCAGGTTCTCCCTGAATTCCCTGTTTTCCTTGCTCTCCTTGAACCCCCTGCAGTCCCTGTGGGCCTTGATCTCCTCTAATTCGTGCCCATGAGTAAGATTTAACAGTTGTTGGGTCGTCAACCTCGAAGTCAGCACATGTTCCAATGTAGGCGCCCATAGTTTCTCCATTCTTTGATGTGAATGTCTTTCCGCCATCATCTGAATATTTGATATGAAGATATGAGGTCTCACCATTTGCTCCATTCTCGCCAGGATTCCTTTTTCGCCTTGCTTTCCCTGAAGCCCCTGAAATCGGTACCATTTGTACTTTTTGGGATCGTTCGAATCTTCTGATATAAAATCGACATAGGTTCCAATATATGTATTTGGTGTTTCACCGATCTGACTTGAAGATGTCGGATTTGAAACAGCCGAATACTTAACATGAAAATAGGTTGTCGCTCCGTCTTTACCATCCTTGCCCGCAACTCCCTGATCTCCCTTAGGTCCAGTTGCGCCTGCTTTAGCTACAGCAAACGAGAATTTCTTATAGAATGTTATGCCGTCTACTACAATTGGTATGGTCGCCTCACACGCAGAACTTATAATTGCTGTCGTTTTAAAAGTGATTTTAACAAGAGATGTATTGTTATTTGTTACCGTTGCAGAAATACCAGTCGGGCATGTAACTGAAGACTGATTCACCGAAACTTTTGAGCACTGGTTCTGTCCACAATATACCGCGGCCTCTGTTGAACAAAATTGCCCAGCGGAAACACCTGTAGTTCCGCCAATAAAGGTATAGGTCTCGCTTGTTAAAACTATAGAATAGGCATCTGTAACGTCTATCACTGTGATCTGACCTGAAGCTTTGATGAGAGAATTTAAAATGAATTCACATTTTAAAGTGACTTTGTTTTCGATATCGTCAGGTGTAAGTGAGAAAGTGAATCCATCACTTCCAATTCTTGAGTCATTTGCCGAAATCACTGTAAATGATGTTTCATTGAATTTCTGTATCGACCATCTGACACTAACCGTACTATTTCCGAACACCGTTTTAAGACGTGTAATAGAAGTAATTCTCTCGGTTCCATGATAGATCACGGCTGTGAGTACCATGGCCTGCGAATCATTCTTAAAGATATTTCCCCTAGATGACTCAATTGACAGACTTGTTGTTACTTCCTGTCTAACTTTATTAATGTCATTCTGGATACCATTAATGACATCTACCAGATTATTTCCTTCTTCTGGTTCTTCCGGATCAGGATCAGAACTACCACTTACACCAAAAGATATACTTTTTGCTGAAATTGCAAGCTGGTATTCCCCATTTTGATCTTTATAGTATTTGAGATAATTTGCCTTATCACCAATTGCCAGCTGGCCCTTTGTATCCATATAGATACCTCTGGTCGTGTTATCAGCACTATTTTTTACTCCTGAATATAAAGAATCCTCGGTGATATGGAAACCACCAATGGTAGCTCCAAATGCAACGAGGTCTTTTACATCAATTTTAGTAGCCGTGATTGATTTTGCTTGAATCACACTACCGTGAATGCTGTTATATTCTGTTTGTTGAGTCTCAACACTTTCACCGTTTGTATTGAGTTTATAGTAAAGCCCATCCTCTCCCTTGATAACGAGCTTATCTGCAACAATTGTATTGCCTTCAATCAAATCACCTTTAATGGTTACACCAACCAATTCTCCAGTAATTGTCTGGTCTCCGATAACAAGGTCTCTGATAATACCAGATGTGGCGTAAAACTGCTCGATTGCAGCTTTCCCGATGTTCGAGAAATCAACATTTGCAAACTTGGTATCAAGATTTTTAATCGTCGCGTCCGTTGATTCGAATTTCTCAGTAGTTAAATCTTTAAACTCGCCATATGTAGCTTCAAGATTATTTACTTTAGCATTAGCCGCATTTAAATTCTCAATACTCGCATATTTAATATCGGCTGCTTCTGCCGTAAGCATTTTCGCTTTAACATTCTCGATCTCAGCAGAATTAGCAGTTAATTTCCCATCAACTTCAATATTCTTTGCTTTGAGATCATCGATTTCCGCAGCACTTGCCGTAAGTTTCTCCTTGATTGTCACATTATCTGCTGTAAGATCATTGATTCTGGCAATCTCTGCTTCAAGCTCTTTCGTATTTACTTTATCGGCGATAACTATTTCAAACTCTGAGATCTTGCTACCCATCTCCTTGACATCTTTATCACTTGCCGATGGAGAGGAAATATTTCCAGTAACCATGACAGTGTGATTCTTAATCGTAACGATTACCCTGTCACCGTCTGACAACACTGTAGTTGCAGATATCGGAGTCAATAAATCTGACCCATCAAGACGAACATAGTTTTTGTTGTCGTATTTGACAATTGTTCCATAAGCACTCGACTCGGTAAGTTTTTGTTCATCATTGCTGGTAACCTTGACGAGTTGATCTATAAGATCACTTGATAGAATCACAACGTATCACCTCCATAATTTAGTTGTAAAAACAGCTTTTTCTGTTACCGGACATCCAGGCTCACATTTAATTGTCTGACTAATTACCTTTGCCTTAATATTGGTGAGTTTTGCTCCCTTATAATCAAGTCGGACGCAATCCCCAATTCGAACAGGGCAATAGCCATGAGTATATGTCACTGTGCATTCCAACGAAGACAAATCTCTAAGCAATTGTTCGGCATATTCATTGATCTGATTTTTCGTTGGATTACCGATCAAATCCGGATTGCTCACCCTATGTACTATTTCTCTTCCACGACTCACTGTCGATGTAGAGCTGTTTGGATCATCGTTCACCACTCTGGCATAATACTTGTCATACCCTTTGGAATAAATAACCTCAACCACATTCGGAATTCCATATAGATCTCGATCAATACTGATATCTGGGTATAGAATCGAGCTGTTTCCGTCGTTGTATGTCCATACGGGCTGAAGTGATGCTGTGTCCTGATTCGGTGCAAATAAAATACGCCCTAACTCATCTAAGTCAAAGGAATACTTTGCATTAGAGATTAAGGCGCTTATATATGCCAACCATGTTTCATCTGTTTCGGCGACAAAGTTTGAAAATAATGGTTCTGAGTTGGTTGCCGCAACTACTGGAGCTCTCACATGTGTCCTAGCAAGTCGATAGCCATTTTCCATAATATTTTCGCCTTTTAATAAGAAAAAACCTATCGGTGGCTTATTTTCTTTAAGTTCCATTAATGGTGTATAAGCATCCACCGATATATCCTCTACCTTTCCATCAAACTTTAATGATGGCGTTTGGACTAAGAATGTTCCCAATGGATGCTTATCTTTAAAACCATTTTGAATTGTAACGAGATATGCTCGAATATAGCATTCTCCAACCGATTCCGTCATATCAATCGAAGCTGACCCAAGAGTCTCAGCCGATGTATCACGCGTTATTGAACATGATTTCACCGTGCGAATCCTCTCAGTATCTTTCCATGTCCCTGGGTCAACGATATAATACTCAAATGATTGTTGCATCGATGCGGACCAATCAACCATATTCAGATACCTCCCTCAACTCGCGTGATATCGAGTGTTACTGGAATCGTAAGTACTTTGTGTGTCTGGCTGAATGAAACGGCAATGTTTGCCCAGTATCCGCTTCCGGATGGTTCTCTTACATATACATCGCCCATCCAGATCGCAAGTCTCCGTAGAGCATATAGAGTATCAACATCTGATTTCTCTATCTCGACTTTCCAACTCGCAGTCTCACCGAGCTGTGTGCCATAGTAACTCACAGGTCGTTTTCTTCCCTGATACTTTATAAGCGAAACATCGGCGCTGTGATTATCAGACACGTCGATATTATATGGCAGTCTTAAAAGAGATCCAGACCATGGTTTCTCGCTTGTCTCTTTTCCGTCAGTAACGTCAAATTCCTGCCACTCCTCATCCCATTGAATAATGACTGCTTTCTCATTCACCGGATAGCCAGGCATATCCGTATAACTTACAGCCCCTGTCGAAGTGCTTGTCGCCACGATACGATATCGAGCATAATCGAGTGCCGGATGCGGATCAGTAATGTAAGTATTCTTTCCATTTGCAATTCCAGTTGCTAGTTCTGTGAACGAACCATCGAATTCACGTCTATATACAGATAGCGTGATGCCTGACACCGGCTTACCAGTTTTGGCAACCCTCGCGCAAAAATATACAGTTGATCCATTTAATCTTCCAGAGTACACTGTTTCACCAGTTGTTGTCACCGCTCCATTCACCGACGTTCCATCAATTGCCGAAATTTTAGTTGTCGTTGGAGTATATGTTGACCCATTTTTTGTAACCTCATAATATTCATAAGGGTAATACTCGCAATATGGGCGTATATACGCAGTCAACGTGTCTTTGTTTATTCCAATTTCAGCACTTGGCTGGTATGTTTCATCTTTCCAAGCGACCAGTATGTCAACTGATGATGTTGCGGTAAGACCAGAATTCATAGAAGCTATGCATGAAATTGTATAAGTAACATTATTTTCGAGGTCTATGTTTCCTGCTGAGAAAGCAATAGTAAGCTGATCTGTTGTATCAAAGTATTTTGAATAAATCTGCTCGCCTTTACTTATCATCTTCGAACAGCCAGCTTCGTCAACCGTCTCATATGCACTTTTTGTGGTTATTGTCAGATAATAGCCGATCGGTGCCTGCGTCTTAGGACCGGTCAGTCCTTTAAGATAAAACGGAAACGAAGTAATCTCATCAAGCGCTTCACCTTTTGAGTTTGTTATATTTAAAGACATGGTCGGTGGCGTATATACGTCGATAGTTCTCTGGATAGACCATTCTCCGTATTCCTTTGTTATGCCAGCTGTTCTAACTCTCCACTGAATTTTTGTTCCTTCAGTATACCCAGATGTCGAAACCGAGTATGTACTTGTAAGATCCTTTTTATCTTCATCCGTACTCTTCTTAATGGTTTTTGTCTGCTTATTACTTCCGATTATCAGCTCCAATTCCGCATACGTCTCACTTGACCCATCCTCGGCATTATGAACCCAATACAATGTGAGCGGCTCCCCAGTAATCGCCGTTGTTGTCGATGACCACGTTGTAGGAGCCACCGGTGTTTTTCCAATTACTATAGACTTCGGACTTGTCCATGCAGATTTGCCTTTGCTGTTTGATGCCCGTACACGGAAGAAATATTCATTTCCGGTTTCAAGACCAGTTTTCTCGTAATGGTTGAATTCGATTCCGCTTACTGTGCTCGTTTTATCCGATCCATCGAAATAACTTTCCTGAGTAGCATATTCGATATCATAGCTAGTCGCCGTCGTAACGCTATCCCATTCAAGATATATCGATGTTTTTGATGTTGCTTTAATTGAAGTTATTCCTATTGGCGCTGATGGTGCGGTTGCTGTATTGCTTGAATAATCTGTCCAAGAACTGTATAACTTTCCTCGATATGCTCTACAACGTACCTTATATTCCCCGCCAGCCGACACCGTACAAGAATAAGAAGCCAGCGTAGTCTTTAATTCAGCATTTCCAGTGTTAAAGATTGTTGTGTTATCTTTAACGATTTGGAACTGAATTCCGTCTGCCGCTGGCTTTGTTGATGTGTATTGTGCTGTGACCGTGAGTTTATACTTGTCATCAATCGACACACTCAGATTGCTTGGTGCTACTGGAGGGGCGTTTGTGAAATCATAGGTAATTGCTGTTGACCACTTGCCAGTCCAGTAACTCACCTGGGCATTATTTACTGTATGGGTTTCTGATATGGCTTTAACCCAGAATCTTACCTTTGTTGCGTTTGATGGTGCTGAATATGTACTCTGTCGGACATTTTCAGCAGTCGATGTTATGTTACCAACAAACCAGACACCATCTCCAGTTGCATATTCCCACCAAACGCTATAACCGTTTGTATTTGCTCTACTCCATTTCCATGTTGCGAACAATGTCCTATCTGTTCCAGCCTGCAATCCAAAATATTGCACAGTCGGCTTAGTAGGTGTTGAAGATGTGGGAGAAGTTTTTGGTGCAGAGGTTCCATTTACATCGAGATTAATAACCTGCCCAGGATAGATTATAGGATTTGTTTTCGATATCCCATTTTTATCCGCAAGCTGAGTCCATCGGGTGCCATCTCCAAGAAATCTTCTGGCAATCCCCCAGAGGCAATCTCCCTTAACAACTGTATACGTAGCCATCTTACACCCTCCTTCCTATTCTCGCCGCTTTAACAATAGTGCTTATTGCGTCTGAAATATTGCTTCCATCGTCGTAAGTTATTCCGTTAATTTGATATGTTGCATGTTCCATGTTACCAATGTCTTTTCGCAACTTATTGATCGCTGATACAACTTCACCTATATCCCCATTTTGATTTTTATAATTCATGGATGTATTGATGTCGTTGAGACTCGCTCTGATTCCAATAGTTTGTCCTGTGCTAAGCATTCCATTTAAAGCACTGATTCCACTTCTCGCATTACTTAAGTCAACAACCGGACTAATCGTTGGCTGTGCGTCAATATTGCTATCAATCATACTCAGCATCTGTGCCAAAACACTCTGAGTTGTGCTTGTCGCGGTATCAGCCATTGTTGAAACAGATTTTTTGACCTGTCCTCCGAACATACTTATACCCTGAGCAAATCCTTGTGGCACGTAAGAACCGATCTCTTTAAACACTCTCGATGGGGAATGAATTTTCAGATTCTGTCTCGCAGCGTTTGAAGCCGCAGATGCCATCCGGGCAGCAGCCGAAGCCGCACTTTGAATATTCGCTCTGATTCCAGATGAAAATCCACCAGCCACATACGAACCCGCACTATAAAAACTACTGTAATAGCTTCGCATATTTTTGACCGCTGACGATAAGCCTGACGTGGATCCTGATACAACATTATCATTTTTGCTTTTTATGCCTGAGACAAACTTGTTCATTAATGTCGCACCGATCCCATGAAACATGCTTGCTTTACTACTGAGATTTGAATTCATCTGTGTAGTCAACGCTGTTAATGTCGATAAAATCGTCGCGGTTACTGGTTTCATTCCGTTGAGTAATGACTCCAGCATTTTTTTTCCAGCAGATTCCATTTTTCCAGAAGCGCCATCGAATACTTTAACAAAATCGTCGATATTAGCCTCTGCAAATTTATTTACAGAATCGACGAATGAACTAACGCCGCCAGAATACATTCCAGCAGTGCTGTTAATAACCTCAACAATGGACTTAGCTGCTTCGACCGATGAAAGAATAGATCCTGCATTCAAACCATTAACAGTTTCAGAATAGTCTATCATCGCTTTTCCAAATTCTGTTAATTTTTCTCCAATTCCAGATATACTGTCAACACTGACTAGAAGATTTAGATTGGCCGGGATAGATTCGATGACGGAAACCATCGATTTAACGCCAGGAACAGAGGCTGATATAGCGCTAGGTTTTAATCCAGTTACTGCCGCGGCATACTGTTGCATTCCTTCGCCAAATGGTACTAATTTCTGACCAAAATTTCCAAGATCTTTTCCACCTTGGAATAATTCCCATATACCGCCTTCTGTCGGTATCGCTTCTGCCACACCTATCAGAGAATATGCTGCACCTGCAGATCGGATAATGGCAGTTTCGTCAATTCCCGTTACGGCTTCTGCATATGATTTCATTCCTTCGCCAAATGGTACTAATTTCTTACCGAAATCCCCGATTTCTTTATCACCATTGATTATCGTCCAAAATCCGCCTTCGGTAGGTAACGAATTTAGTATTCCAATAAGTGAATTAGCCGCAACAGCTGATGTTAATATTGATCCAACACTAAGTCCATCCACTGCTTCTGAATACGACTTTAAACCATTTCCAAATGGTATCAGTTTTTGACCAAAATCCCCAATCTCTTTCTTTCCATCAATTAATGTCCAAAATCCACCTTCGGTAGGTATAGCATTTGCTACATCAATCAGTCCATTAGCTGCTATTATCGACCTCGCTATTGCTTGAGTATCTATCTCTGCCACCGCATCGGCATATGACTTCATACCATATCCGAACGGTATTAACTTTGTACCAAACTTACTTAAGTCCTTATCGCCATCAAATAGGCTCCAGAATCCACCTGTTATAGGAATTGCATTTGCCACATCAACTATTGCACTCGCTGCATCTGCTGACCTAACGATAGACATGGCATCAAGATCAGCAACAATATTGGCATATAATCTCATTCCTTCGCCGAATGGGATTAACTTCTTACTGAAATCTCCAAGATCCTTGTCACCATTGAATAAACTCCAAAATCCACCTGTCATAGGAATTGAGTTTGCAATTCCTATTATGGCATTTGCGGCTAATGTTGATGATATTATTGAACCAGTGTCTATCCCAGATACCGCATCGGCATAATATTTCATTCCATACCCAAACGGTATTAATTTCGTACCGAACTTGCTCAAATCTCTATCACCATCGAATAAGCTCCAGAAACCTCCAGTCACGGGTATAGCGTTTGCTACACCTATGATGGCATTTGCGGCTAGTGCCGACGATAATATCGCACCCGTATCGATATTAGAT
>SKEQ01001216.1_pt1 | contig 11313 bp, 10 predicted proteins | sample 4826751 | NCBI WGS metagenome assembly SKEQ01 (sample SAMN11008805, study PRJNA524170) | human gut metagenome | biome: Human fecal sample; material: Feces; isolation source: fecal sample from pouch patient p44 | host: Homo sapiens | place: Israel: Tel-Aviv | collected 2013-07-11 | reverse complement strand
ATTAAGGAAGGCGGCGCTGTATATGATTACATATCCGGGCTGCAGGTGGGGATCGCCAACCTTGCGGACAGTCTGGCAGCTGTAAAAAAGCTGGTATTTGAGGAACAAAAAATAACTGCGGATCAGCTGTGGGATGCATTGATGGATGATTTTACATCACCACAGCATAAAGCGATACAACAGATGCTGATTTCGGATGCTCCCAAATATGGAAATGATAATGATTATGTAGACCAGCTGATTGTGGATGCCTATGATGTCTATATCAACGAAGTGAAAAAATATCCGAATACGCGTTATGGAAGAGGACCGATCGGAGGAACACGGTATGCCGGTACCTCCAGTATCTCTGCCAATGTCGGTCAGGGAAAGGGAACTCTTGCTACTCCGGACGGGCGTAATGCTGCCACACCGCTTGCTGAAGGCTGTTCCCCATCACATGGTATGGATAAGAACGGACCTACTGCTGTATTCAAAACCGTTTCCAAGCTTCCGACACATGAAATTACCGGCGGGGTGCTGTTAAATCAGAAAATGACGCCGCAGATGCTGTCGAGCGAGGAGAATAAGCAGAAGCTGGAAATGATGATACGTACCTTCTTTAATCGCCTGGACGGTTACCATGTTCAATATAATGTAGTTTCCCGTGATACACTGCTTGATGCACAGAAGCATCCGCAGAAGCATCGGGATTTGATTGTCCGTGTTGCCGGTTATTCTGCTTTCTTTAATGTCCTGTCCAGGCAAACACAGGATGATATAATTGAGCGTACAGAACAAACGTTATAGTCCGTGAAGAAAATCTGTCTGCGTTTATAAAAGAAAAAGAATCGTGATGTCCTGCACTATACAGGCTCACGATTCTTTTTTAATGCTTATTGCTATACAGATGTCTTGCGACATAAACGCCGCTTGCACTTGCATGTGAGAGGGAATGGGTAACACCGCTGCAATCACCAATCACGTACAGTCCTTCATGCCTGGTTTCCAGATTATGATCAATTTCAACCTCCAGATTATAGAATTTTACCTCTACACCATACAGCAGGGTATCATCATTGGCAGTTCCCGGTGCCACCTTGTCCAGTGCATAAATCATTTCGATGATGTCATCCATCTGGCGTTTGGGAATTACCAGACTCAGATCACCCGGTGTAGCGGATAAGGTTGGTGTGACAAAGCTTTCCGCGATACGGGAGTCCGTGCTTCTCTGTCCGCGTATCAAATCACCAAAGCGCTGTACGATAACGCCGCCCCCCAGCATATTGGAAAGACGCGCAATGCTTTCCCCATATTCGTTGCTGTCCTTAAACGGTTCTGTAAAGTGATTGCTTACCAACAGGGCGAAATTCGTATTCTCTGTGTAGCGGGAAGGGTCTTCATAGCTGTGTCCGTTCACCGTTACAATTCCATTGGTATTTTCACTGACGACAACACCGCGGGGATTCATGCAGAAGGTACGGACCTTGTCCTGGAACTTCGTCGTACGGTATACGATTTTGCTTTCATACAATTCATCCGTCAGATCGGAGAAAATGCTGTAGGGCAGTTCTACACGCACACCGATGTCCACACGGTTGCTCTTCGTGGCAATTCCCAGGCTTTTACAGATGCTTCCCATCCATTTGCTTCCACTGCGGCCTGTGGATATAATGCATTTGCTGCCGGTAAAGCTTTTATCCCTGCTCACCAGACGATAGCCGTTCTCCAGCTTTTCCACTGCATCTATATGCGTATGGAAGTGGATTTCAATTTTATCCTTCAGCTGATTGTACAGGTTTTCCAGAACAATATAATTCACATCCGTACCAAGATGGCGTACGCTTGCCTCCAGCAGATGTAAATCATTCTGCATGCATTTCTTTTTCAGATGCGTATTTTCATTTGTATAAAGCTTTGTCCCCTGTCCACCGTTTGCCACATTGATTTCATCGACATAATTCATCAGATCAATTGCTTCTTTCCTTCCGATATGTTCGTATAAGGTACCGCCAAACTGGTTGGTGATATTGTATTTTCCATCAGAAAAGGCTCCTGCTCCGCCAAACCCGTTCATAATGGCACAGGTCTTACAGTTGATGCAGGATTTAATTTTCACCCCGTCAATCGGACATTTTCTTTTCTCCAGCGGGTTTCCTGTTTCGAATAAAGCAATCTTCAGCTCCGGGTTCAGTTTCATCGCCTCGTAGGCAGAGAAGATACCGCCGGGACCGGCCCCGACAATCAGTAAATCAAAATCCATATGTTACCTCCATCGTTATATGTATAACTTCCGGGAAATCTTGAATTTCCTATGGTATTTTATCACAGAAACAGAAAAAAGCCAGCGGTATTCGTGAAAACTTTATGAAAACGGTTACTATTCACTAACCTATATTGTATATAACGCTTAGATAAGGGCAAAAGAAAGCTTATATTACTTATGGGTTTTGATTGAAACTGCGTATCATAAGCATGAATAACTCTCCACACTTGTTATGCAGAGAGCCTTTCATTGTATGGAGATATGGTTAAAGGTGTTGCTCTTATACGATTACTTACATCGTGTCAGCCGTATGTACTTGTTTTTTAACAGCCTCCAGGGTATCACACTTTAAAATAAAACTCGATACGATATGCAACTGGTCCTCGGTTAATGACTGCAGCCACGCTGTGCAGTCTTCCTGATATTTGGCTTCCATAAGACTATGTAAGAGCTGTCTCTCTCCTTCGATTCTACCTTCAACCTTACCTTCAGCTTTCCCTTTAATGATTCCTTCCTTCATCCCCTCTTCAAAGCTGTCCTCCAAGCCGTAGCGATAACGTGCCTCTCCCATCTGAATCGCCATTGCGGTTGACCACAGCTCATCATCCTTCTGCATTTCCTCGTACTTGTCCATGAATACCTTCACCAGCCTTTCCTTTGATTCCAGTATATCATTTTTCGCATTGTTTTCAAACAGGAAGCACTGCTGTTCAAAGTCATCCATCTGCTGGATGGCCTTTTTCTTAGCGATTTCATTGATAACAGGCAGATGGATGTAGGTTCTTCTAATCAATGGGTGTTTACTCTCATCTTCCCCCTGCTCATTGCGCATCTGATAGTGATTGATCAGATTTTTATTATTCCATGCGCATTTTTCAATGAAAATAATCTGATATACCGGCTTTAAATCCTTGTACTTTTCACTGCTATCCAGCTGGTTGTTCAATGCTCTGGCCCCATAAAATTCAAAGCGCATCATTTCCGCTACTCCTGCATAGGTAGTCTGCATTTCCAGATTAAAAAAAACGACCTTTCTCATCCTTCACATGAACATCCAAAATAATGCGTTTCTTCCCGATTGTTCCGGGATCCAGATTCGGATTCTGTACAGTGCTTTCCTTTACCTTAATTCCGGTAACACGTTCAATAATGGTGTTGCGGGCGTACACAGAGCCTTCATCCTCACGGGAAAGGGTGTACTTGAAGAATACATCATTGCAGTAATTCAATACAGTATTTGCTTTCGTATTTTCCATGACGAAAACCTCCTTCTGTAAGCTCATCATCACTTACATACTTCTATACGTTAAGAAGGTATGAAATTCCTAAAAAATCCACATATTCTTGATTTTTTTAGGTTCTGATTTCTTTATTGCAGTGAAATGAAATATATACTATCTCTGCCTCGTATAGATAATGAAAGGAGAACGTACCTGTATGAAACGAACCTACGGCAGTATCCTTATTCTGTTAACTAGTATCATTGTTTTTCTATTTGCATACATGCGCACAGCGTGCACGCAGATACCGGTTTACGGAACGATTTCCACCGGCCTATCTGCACAGCATTTTGACAGGAATGACGCTTTTGCAGCTGCTGACAGACAAAAGGAAGGTTCTCTTATGGAAAGTGATACGGAGAACATGCCTGAGAAACGTGAACAGAGCGAAACGGATGATGAACATATACAGAATAAGCTTCCTATTGTTCAGAGTATGCAGGAAACTTCATATTACTGTGTACCGGCTTGTTTACAGATGGCACTTCGCTATCACGCTATAGAAAGCACCCAGCAGCACCTGGCACAGCAGCTTCATACAGATCCTGTAACCGGAACGGAATATGTGGATATGGCAAGAGTCTTAAACAGCTACCTGTTTCCCGGCACTAGCATACCCTCAGCTGATGAGCCAGGCTATCATGTACAGACACTGTCGCCAGATGACCACACGCAGGATGCTTCAGAAACATTTTCACGCCGCTGTATACAAAATATAGATGACGGATATCCAGTTTTTGCCGCAGTTGATTTAAATGCTTTATATCCTGCACTTGCACATGCAAACCATATGGTGATAGTGATCGGTTATGAAAAAAATAAGGATCAGATTACGTCCTACTACATCATAGATCCATATCCGCCTGTTCAGGATGAGGTACACAGGGGGTTGAAGCAGTTTACTGCTCAGGAGCTGGTACGTGCCATCCTGGTAAATGAAGAACCTGCCTATATATGGTGATTTCTTAGAAGGCCTGCAGGAAAAGATTCTTGAACTATACTACTTTAAAACTATACAGCACGGATAATCTGTTGACGATTGCGTTCACTCCTGATAGTATAATAACGGAATAAAAACACAGTCTGGTTGGTAGTCCAGACGCAATGAGAATTGTCAGTAACCTGCCTCCTTGGTTGTCCGTTTCCTTATGAAGTATATAAGGAGGAAGCATTATGAATCAGACTTCGCTAAGCTTTACTGTCTTCTTTGAAGACCCTTTCTGGATTGGCTTGTTTGAATACCGTGAACAGCAGCTGCTGTATTTGAAGCGAATTGTATTCGGAAGTGAACCCAGTGAACAGGTGGTATATGAATGGCTGAAAGGCTGCTGGTATTCCATCAGTTTTCAGGCTCCTGTGGAAACTGTGCGCTCAAAGGCAAGCCATCGAAATCCCAAACGCATGCAGCGTGAAGCCCGCAAGGCACAGGATACAGGGCTTTCCCTTACAAAATCACAGCTTGCAGTAAAACAGCAGCAGGAGGAACGCGCACAGCGGAAAGCTGAAAGACGAAAGGCGAACAGAGAAGGACAGAAGGAAGCGTTTCGTCTGCGGCAGATGAAGAAAAAGGCAAAGCATAAGGGCCGTTGACCCTTTACGTTACCAACTAACAAAAGGTATGCGCGTGCATACCTTTTTATCTGATACATACAATGCTTTAATGAAATCTTATTCCCGTATCGTTTTAATGCGAAAGAGGAAATAGTAATACTTAAAGAGCATGAGAGCAAGCAAAAACAGACGCAGCCACAGGTTACTCATAAAATACATGGCAAATAACAGCATAGTACTGGCAAATGCCAGTAGGGAAAGCTTGGTTCTCCATGTCATGGAGCGGTGCTGTACAAAGGAATCCAGATGATTTTTATAAAGTGCTGTTGAGATAAACCAGCAGTGAAAGCGCCGGGAGCTTTTCGCAAAGCACCAGGCGGAAAGAAGCAGAAACGGTGTCGTAGGCAGAACAGGAAGCACAACACCGACGGCTCCCAGCAGCATAGATACGATACCGATGATAAAATAAACAGGTTTCATGTATGTCTCTCCTTTCGTGACAGCCACATATGCTGAATGACCATGAGCGGTCTGTGCAGAAGCATCCTTGGTCCGCTGAAGCGCATCACCCTGCGGATTTGTTCACGCCGTTCCTTTTGATAGCAATGCACGCTGCAGTTGCTGCAGAAGGTCTTGCTTTCCATAAACGGACAGCAGTCTATGCGCTGATGTGCATACCTGCAAAGCGTTTGACATTCCTTACAGAGGCTTTGTCCATGATGCTGTTTCCGGCAGTACAGGGATATCATTTCCTGTATGACCTGCTTTTCCTTTTCGCGCTTGGCTGCGGCTTCCATCAGCTGACTCTCCCGGATTCCACAGAAAGCACCGTATCCGCAATGCGCATGGTAGTTGGTCTGTGCGATACCAGAAGAATCGTTTTATCCTTCTGTGCCTGAATGCTTTTCAGAATAACTGCTTCGTTCAACGCATCCAGATTACTGGTTGGTTCATCCAAAAGGATACAGTCACAATCATGTAGAAATGCTCTGGCCAAGCCAATCCTTTGACGCTCTCCTCCGGAAAGAGAATCACCAAGCTCTGCTACCGGTGTCGCATAATCCTTTGGCAGTGACATGATAAACTCATGAATTCCCGCTTTGCGGCAGGCTTCTTCAATCTCATCGACAGAGGCATCCAGCTTTGCAATTCGAATATTATTGAAAATAGTATCATGAAACAGAACCGTTTCCTGTGTTACCAGGCTCTGCATATTACGCAGATCCGAGGTATTGATATCTTTTAAATCAACGCCGTGCACAGAAATACTGCCCTGTGATACATTCCAGAATCGCATGATCAGCTTCAGCAGTGTTGATTTCCCGGAACCGCTTTTTCCGTGAATTCCGGTAATCTTTCCCTTTTTGAAGGTTGCCTGCACATTGCGCAGCACCTCTTCCTCCTCATAGGAAAAGCTCAGATTCTCCACTTTAATATCCCCGCTGACTGCCTGTTTTTTTCCGCTGATTTCTTCAACCTCTTCTTTTTCATCCAGCAGCTGCAACACACGTCTCGCACTTGCCATGGTAATGAGTAGATTATTGGAAAGACTGGCAAGCGCCAGAACCGGCCCAAAGCTGGATACCATCAGCACGGTACTCATCAACACCGTTGTAAAGCTTACCGTCCCCTGCAGATACAGCAGACAGCCGCCCAGCAGCATAAGAAGGGTAAATAACGTAACAACTGCATTTCCGAGTATCGAAGAGGTCCCTTCGTGCAGCTTCAGACGCTTTGCTGTATCGTGCAGCTCTTCACTTTTTCTCTGCATTTCCTCCATACGTTGACTTCCGATACGATATTGCAGCACATCCTGCATTCCGCGCAGAGATTCCAGCACATAGCTGCTCAATCTTCCAAACCCCTCCCGGGATTGACAGCCCTCCTGCGTTCCCAGCTTTGTTATGATAAGAGGCAGCAGGACGCCACAGAACAGATATCCGAGCAATGCTATCATAAAGAACAGGATGTGCATTTTCGCAAACTGTATCAGCAGTATGCCGGATGTGACAACTGCAATCAGCACAGGAGAAATCGTATGTGCATAAAACACCTCCAGTGCTTCAATATCACTGGTGATCAGATAAATCAGATTTCCCTTGTCCTGCCCCTCCAGCCGCGCCGGAGCAAGGCGACGCAGAACGGTGAATACCCTATCCCGCAGAATGGCAAGCAGCTTAAATGCAATATAGTGGTTGCAGGCCTGTTCCCCATAATGTAAAATACCGCGAAGAAGTGCCAGCACCAGCATAATGACAAAGAACACGCCAATTGGGAAATCCGCTGCCTGTATGGCAATATGGCTGATGAGAAGTGCACTGAAATACAGAATGTAAATCGCACACAGAAAACCGGCTACACCAAGAAACACAGCCAGCAGCATATGGGGGGCAAGCGGTTTTACAAGCAGACTCATACGTGCCATCAATCGAATATTTCCTGTTTTATGCATACTGTTCAGCTCCTTCCATAGCTTCCAGCTCCTGCTGTTTTTCATACATCCTTGCATAGGTTCCCCGCAAACGCAGCAGTTCCTCATGTCTTCCGTGTTCCTGACAGGTACCCTGGTCAATCACATAGATCTGATCACAGCCTTTTATGCTTTTTAACCGATGCGTAATCATGATTACCGTTTTTGTTTCTGCCAGCTTATAAATAACGGAAACAATAGCGTCCTCACTCTCTGCATCGATATTGCTTGCGGCCTCATCAAAGATATAAACATCCCGCTGTGCCAGCAATGCCCTTGCAATGGATAAACGCTGTTTCTGTCCGCCCGATAAATTATTACCCTGTTCCTGCAGTTCCATATCCAATCCGCCCTGTTCCATGACGAAATCAAGCAATGCCACCTTACGTAGTGCCTCCAGCATTGCTTCCTCACTTAGAGAGTCCTTTGCAATTGCCAGATTTTCACGAACACTGCCCTTGAAGATAAACGGCTGATGACTGACATACAGAAAGGATTGATAAAAGGCATCATCATCAATGTCTCTTCGCTGTGTATCCGCAATCAGCAGCTGCCCGTGGTAATCCTTGATAATGCCCGCTATCAGCCTGGCGATCGTACTCTTACCCGAACCGCTTTCTCCAACGATAGCAGTAAACTGACCAGGCTTAAGCTGCATATAGACATGCTTCAGGATAGTGCGCTGTTCATCATAGGAAAAGCTCAAATCACGCAGCTGAATATCCACTGTCTCTGCTTTCCATTGCTTTTGTTCTGCCTGCTTCTGCGGTTTGTCCAGAATACGGAATATTTTATCACTGGCCGCTATTCCATTCATTGCAATGTGAAAGAAGGAGCCCAGCAGACGCAGCGGTATAAAGAACTCTGAGGATAGCAATACAATACAAATCACCTGAAATAATGACAGACTGCCGTTTTGAAAACCAAGAATTGCGACAATGCTGCCCAGAGCAGCACCGCCATATGCAATCAGATCCATAACACTGACAGAATTTAACTGCATAGTCAGTACCTTCATCGTAATTTTACGGAAATTTTCCGCTTCCTTATTCATCTCCTGCTGCTTCCATTCATCCGCCTGATATATTTTCAGCGTGGTAAGACCCTGCAGATTTTCCAGAAAGCTGTCTCCCAGCGTCGTATAGCTGCTCCAGTATTTGGATAGCAGCTTCTTTGCGAATTTCTGTACTGCGATAATAGACATTGGAATGAGTGGTACACAGAGTAAGAGTACAAGTGCACTTTTTACATCCATCCACACAAGAATCAGGAATAGTGTAACCGGGGCAAGCATACTGTAGAAAAACTGGGGAAGATATCGGCCGAAGTAAATCTCCAGCTGGTCAATGCCTTCTACGCTCAACTGCACCAGCTCGCTTGTCGGTGCGCTTTCGGTATAGCTGCTTTTCATTTCCAGCAGCTTTTTGAACAGTCGCATGCGAAGCTGCTCACGCACATGACAGGAAGCTTCATGGGAATATAAGCTCGCTTTTCGGACACAGACTGCTCTTAGTGCGATGCACAAAATGACTCCGCACGTTGTCAGAAGCAGAAGCTGTTCATTGACGGTTTTATTAAATATGTGTGAAAGTACATTTGCCAGCAGTGCCACAAAGACAATATTGCATAGCAGAGAGAACCACTGCATCGCTACCTGCTTCATGATATATGGCTTTGTTTCCGGCATCTCTTTTAAAAGTCGTTTGTCAATCATAGTACCTCCTTGTTAGTTTAAGATAACTTATCGGATAAAAGTTTACCACAGTTAACAATCAGTGTCAATGTGAAACAGTTTTTTATGTGATAATTTAACAAAAAATATAATGTGCATGAAAAGTATGTTAAAATTATCAGGATAGAAAGGATGTGGAAGGATGACAAGAAAGAAAATGCTGCTTCTTTACATATGCCTGTGGATTATTGGCTTATGTCTTGTGGTATCTGTTATTTTTCCGCAAAAGACACCGCCGGCAGCTGTTATACCACCGAAATCCAATGATATTGAGGTATTAAAGAACGGCTGGAAGGATGGAGCCGCTCAGGCTGAGGCAAAGACAGATATACGTGATAAAACCTTCAGTAGAAAAAGGACACTGCCACAGATAGCGAAGGATACCATGCTTGTGATCAGAAACAACTACCGCGGTGTACAGATTTGTATCGATAACGAAGTCCGCCTGGATTACGGCTATCATCGCGATGATTCTACATTATTAGGTAATGTATATGTGCGTATGCCGGTTACATCAGAAGACAGTGGCAAAGAGCTGCTTCTGAAATTCAAAAACAATTACTCAAATGTTTCCTCTGATATAGAATATCCAATGCTGGTTTCCGCATCCCCTTTTGCTTTTTATATTTTACAGGAGAATGCCGGAATCATTATCACAGTAATCCTGCTGCTACTGCTTGACATCATTCTTGTTTTTTTGATTATATGGCTGAAGAACCGCAGCTTCTGGTTGTCTAAAACATCGCTATATGCGCTTATGAGCTTCATTTTCCTCACAGCACTGTGGCTGCTTACAGATTCTCCTATATTACAGCTGTATGTGAGCGGCAGTCTGCGTATCGTTTTATTATCCTTCTGCAGCTTTATGCTTATGCCAATCCCGCTTCTGGTCTTTATAAATGACGCATTAAAGCTGCGGTGCCGTTCCCTGACCCTGCTTCAGCTTTTACTGTTGGGAAATACCATTGTCCAGTGCATTCTTTATCAGGCAGGCATCCTGGATTTTGTACAGATGCTGCCATTTACCCATCTGTTGATGATGGTTAGTATTGCCGCCTTGCTGTTTGCATTGATTCGTGAGGTTCGCCTGTATAAGACGGATTATTCCCGCAATATACTGCTTGCCTTCTTTATCCTTGCCCTATTCTCCACAGTGGCACTAACTGCCTTTTACCTGCATCCAATGGATGACTATAATATATTCTTCATTGTCGGATTATTATTGTTTATCGTCATGCTGAGCTGCTTTTCCTTTCATAAGGTTTATCTGCTGTCTCAGGAGCAGGAACAGATTCAGTTTTACCGCCAGCTTGCCTATACGGATACCATGACAAAAGCACGGAATCGCTCTGCATACGAACAGCGCTGTCAGGAAATGGAAAAGCTAAAACCAGATGCTCCTCTGACGGTCTTTATGTTTGATATCAATAATCTAAAGCATACCAATGATACCTACGGACATCATGCCGGAGATACCATTATTCGAAGTGCTGCCGACCTCCTGCATACCGTGTTTACAGATATCGGACAAATATATCGGGTAGGTGGGGATGAATTTGTAGTTCTCAGCGAGAAAAATTATATGTCCGCACAGGCAGTGTTCAGCCTGCTGGATCAAAGACTGAAAGAATATAATCAAACGGCTGAGCTTCCTTTATCAATAGCAAAGGGATTTTCCAGCAATACATCCCGGAATAAGGGAATTCAGGAGCTGTTGGTCATGGCAGATCAAGCTATGTATGAGGATAAAAGGAAATCGCGGAATTTGTAAGGATGCTAGTAATATTTGAAAATCTTTGTTTTCCCATCCTGTGTCAGCATACTTAGATGGTTTAAATAATGTCGCTTTTAGAAATATAGGATAAAACTTTCTTATGGGATAATAAAGCAGGATACCTCCTATTGAGCGATGATTCTGATTCTCCCAAGAAATATTATATTTTACATGATCATCTTTTACCTGAATTTCTATAGGAAACCAATTCATAACCAATATAATGCAGCTACAATATTGCACCAAAACGGTCTCTATCAA
>SKEQ01001217.1_pt1 | contig 11316 bp, 7 predicted proteins | sample 4826751 | NCBI WGS metagenome assembly SKEQ01 (sample SAMN11008805, study PRJNA524170) | human gut metagenome | biome: Human fecal sample; material: Feces; isolation source: fecal sample from pouch patient p44 | host: Homo sapiens | place: Israel: Tel-Aviv | collected 2013-07-11 | reverse complement strand
TAGTGGCGTGTCCGTCCGCAGCTGGCAAGCGAATGTAAAGACTGACTAAGCATGTAGTACCGAGGATGTAGGAATTTCGGACGCGGGTTCAACTCCCGCCAGCTCCACCAATCATGATTGGACGGTGCAAGGACAACACCAACAAAAACAGGAAGTTAGCAGTCTCAGCAGGACACCGACCAGACGGTGAGGAGACAAAAAAGGATACGCAAAGGAGCCGCGGCTCTTTAGTGACATAGAAGCCCGCTTATGCGGGCTTTTTTATGGGATAAGACATATGAACCAACTGCAAGAAATCATTCAGATACTAAGTACTGGTGATGAAGGCACAACAGATGCTCTCATAAAAACAAAGATCCTTCTTTTCTCTATCGGGAAAAAGGAGCTTGCTGCATGGGTAAATCATGAGATAAACGGTTATTCTGATTCAGTTTCCCTTCCCGATTATAGAATTGTTGGCACAAGAATTCTTGCAGATCTGAACAATGGCATTCGCCTATATAGAGCTTTTCCTTTACCGATTGGCTATCTCAGTGAAGATGACTATGAAGATGCTACAACCAGTAAAGTTAGACTTTCAATCAGTCAAATCGAAGACCTAGTAACCAATGCTGGTGATAGCCATACCCTGCAGCAGCCAATTCCTTTAGATTATGCATTAGTTAAATATTGCAAAGGTATCGATAGAGGCTATGAGTTAACATGCTGTTATAAAGAGATCGCGCTACATAACTTCACTTCCATCTTAACTCAGGTCAGATCACGGCTACTTGATTTTATACTTGAACTTTCTGATCAAGTTTCTGAAATATCAGATGAGAAAAACATGACAGAAAAACTTAAAAATATCGACACGTCTTCATTGTTTCATAACTCAATTTTTGGAGACAATACTGTTATAAACTTCGGAAATGAAAACTCATTTTCTGTGAATAACCATATCGTAAAAAACAACATTGAATCATTAAAAGAATATCTCTTAGCTCAGGGGTTTCCCAAATCTGATGTAAACGATTTAGAAATTGCTATTGGTGAAGATGGCCCGATAGCTAACAGACGTGATGAATACGGTCAATCTGTTAGTAAATGGCTGGCAAATATTGCAAGTAAAGCAGCCCATGGTATTTTGGGTATAGGAATAGCGGTAGCAACTCAAGCCGCTACCACCGCGCTAAATAAATACTACGGTCTTTCATAATCATGATAAGGTGTCAGGCACAAGGATTAAAAATCCTTTCATGCCACCAAAAACCGGCCTATTATGGTTGCTATATTATATCTATTTTTTAGGCAGAGTATTTCTAGGGAATGGTTAGAATAAAAAATCTTAATTGCTCCATTATCATTCAAAAAAACTTCCTAATATCTACATCTGCTTTTTACCAGATAAAATAGTACTAACACGATCCATTCGAACAATTAAAAACATGTCATATGCAAAAACAATGTAAATGGATTTTTATGCTTATTGAGTGCAGGATAGCCAAAGAAAAAAAGCCAAACGATACTTAAATACGTAATAGAAGAATTCAAATATTACATTGGCAAAAGTTATGATATATGTAAATATTTATAAAAACACTACCCAAAACAGACTCTTTCTAATACTCATATCACCCTATAAGCGCCCTGATGGGCGCTTATTATTCAAGCCAGATAGGGGCGGTCTTTATTTACATCAAATAGTTCTAAAAAAAATGATTCATCCAAACGAGTATTACAGCCTATCTTTACATTAGTAGAATTATTGAAGAAAAAATCAAAGTGATATCTTGGATGCACTTTATCCTTCGCATTTTTAGGATCATCATCAAACCTAAAATACCCATGATCAACTAACAACAATGAACAAATTGCATCAGCATAATTTATAGCACTTTGAATATCTCGATCAAAGTTATCACACAATTCAAGAGCAATTGCCTCCTGAGAAAAAGCGCCATTACTGCAAGTATTTATTACATTCCTGCATCGAGAAATAAACTCTGCATTAACAGGAAGCCCATAGGCATCATAGTTAAAACAGATATTGCTTTCATACTCAATTACTTGAAATGGTAAATTCATAGAAAAAAAACCATCCGGTTTCCTCACCAGAATTCGCTTATGAGTACCTGTACTTATTAGCAAATCGAAATCATTTGTTTCTTTATTCCAACAATCATGACATGTATTTATAATTTCCGCAGCAATAAGAAGATTTTCCAGATTGGAAAATGCATCTCTTACAGCGCAGAACTTTTCAAGGTACACTGTAGGTACATTATTAAAGAAATAAAAACTCATAACTTTTTATTCCTTATATATTCTATTTCAATCAATCTATTTATATAGTCATCATCGACATCATCATCATCAAGACCTGCTATTATAGTTTCTACAGTGTGAGTAACTTTTGCTATTAAGCGAGGTGTGGATTTTTTATCTGCACAATATTTTTTAACCATTTGATTAATAGAGGCAGACTCATCCAAAATAATATAATCCTTTTGATTGTTTATTTCCTCATCCGACGGAAGTCTTACATCCATATAATCATTTTTATTGAGAAAATCTAAACCTTCAATAATAGTAGGTATTGCCGGATTTTCATTATCATTATTTAAAACCAAATGGCTTTCTAAAAAAGATCTAGCCATCATAGTATACAGAGCATTTCGAAAGTTTGCTCTCTTTACTAATTTCATAGCAAAACAAATAACAAATGGGAACTCAAGCCCTTTTGCATTGTTTATATTGGAAATAAAAAGCTTCCCATCTTGTTTTGATTTTGTCTCATGTGAAATATTAGAGTCCCAACCAAGCTGCAACTTGACTTTTGACTTTAGTGATTGAATATAATCATAAATATAACCACCAGCATCAAGGAAAATGACTGCTATATCTCCTTGTTCTAAAGTAGGATTGCGGGCCTGAATATCCTTAATAATTTCAACTATTTTATCTGGACCATTATCCACTTCTTTTAGTAAATGAATAGCCGTACTTTTATGATTTTTTGGAATATCTTCAAAGCGTCTTAACGGATCCCTAGATAAATGTACTCTATCCCCAACCTTATTATATTTATATCCACAAGAATCCCACTCAGTCTCTTTCAACCACCGAAGCACCGGTTTCTCATAAAGTCCCATTCCTAATGCATGAGAAAACATTAAGTTCTTTGGATCTGTGCGATAACATTTTTTAAGAACTATATCTGCTCGATTCACGTTATCATTAATCGGCATAAATATATTTTGAAATACATCGCCCGCTACATATAGTTTTTTAGATGTAACCATTTCACATAGTTCAATGAAGCTTTGTGGAAAATCTTGGCTTTCATCTATAAACACATAATCGAGAGCTTTTTCATCAGACCGCCCACTTTTTTTTATATCCGAAATGGCTTTTTTGCAAAGAGCATCGAAATCTCCGTTGCCAAAACCACCGAATGGAATTTCGTAATAATGACATATATATCTATACATCCCAGAAAAGGGATCTTTAGTCAAACCCCAAGAGTTAAAACAAAAAAGTTTCGTACCCCATTCAATTTGCTTTTCCACTCGCATAAAATCAAAAAACTCTGGTATCCTAGTTCTCATTGTAGATGCAAGTATTTTATTAAAACAAGTAAATGCAATTTTAGCATCTGGGTTCCTTAAATAAACCTCTTTTAATTTATGTAAAAGGAGTTCTGTTTTCCCCGAACCAGCCAAGCCTTGTATTACAGTCTTTTTTCCAATTCCACTTTGGAAAACGAATTTTGTTTGATCAGTATCAAATAAAATAATCTTTGATTTTATTGTATCTAATAAATTACTTGCTTCAAGATTAATTCTTGAAGTATCGTTAATACTTCCCACAATAAGCGAGATTAGCAAATCAATTATTCTACTTTCTTTAGTTTCAACCTCCAACTTACTGAAATCGGCATCACCAACAGAAAGTACTTCAAATAAATCTTGCCATGTCTTTTTTCTTCCAATTTTACTACGATACTTAAATTTCTCTGCTAAATATGATACATCCTCTAGAAAATCCTCTTGATACTCTTCAAAGAGTTCGACGTCATCTCCTAAATTCATAAAAAAAGGTTTTATACCAGCCGAAAATACCGCTATCGCTTGGTCATAATCATACTTTACATCCTCATTTGACAGGGGACGACAAAGAACATATGTCTGTTTTTTATTCTTCTCAGCATACTCGTTTATTATTACATCAACTCCAGCTGCCTGGGCTAAGGCTAATGCATCCTGAGAGTAAAAACAGTAACCGGACATAAATCCTCCTCTAAAGCGGGTAATCTACTCGCGTTTAATTCTTAATTAGGTTCGCCATGTAAGAAAATGGTAGTCTGCGTTGTTAATCATACTATTTACTCAGAAAAAAAACATGTTGCAATTTGCTTATGTAAATTTTCTTTCTAAAGAAGCACATTTGTGATAGGTGTGTTCAACAGTCAACCACAACATGCTCTAACATATGACGTATTTGCTGTTTCATTTAATCCCTCTCAGAAACGTCTTCTACAACCATTACATGGAAAAAAAGCGCCCCGTTAGTGTGGCTGCATCAATTGAATCAGCTAGGCTGCAAAAGTTAATACTTCGTTCGCACAACTTCGCCAGCATCACGACAAGATGACGCATACAGCGCCCCTATCGGTCTAGTATCCAGTCCATCTATGTATCGCCAGCTGATAATGTCCTAAGAAATTTTTTAGCCTGGGTATTTCGGGCGTTGTAATGCTGATTTTATATTCAAAATCAGCACGAACTCTTCTTAGGCCAGCAAGTTCTTGTATATGACGTGACTGTGGCTACAACAGGAACGATTATTCCATAACAGGGGTTGCAGGCCACTCAATATCCGGTGCAGTTGATGTATCAACACGGTTCAGCAACACCCGATACTTTTTCCAGGCTTCCAGCAATGAGGTTTCTTCCTCCGTTGCGATTTCCAGATCTACAGCATCCTGAAGTGGCGCAATATGCTCACTGGCTACCTGCATCAGGCTGTTTTTTGTTTCTTCCGCCTCTCGGATCCGGAACAGTTTTTCTGCTTCTGCATCTTTCACCCAGGCTGTGCCGTTCCACTTCTGAAACTCCCCTTCCGGCGATAACCAGGTAACATTTTCCGGTAACGGACCGAGTTCAGAAATAAATAACGCGTCCCCTGACGCTACGTCATAAACCGTTTTACCCCGATGGTCTTCAACGAGATGCCACGATGCCTCATCACTGTTGAAAACAGCCACGAAGCCTGCCGGAATATCTGGCGGTGCAATATCGGTACTGTTTGCTGGCAGACCTGTATGAGGCGGAATATATGCATCACCTTCACCAATAAATTCATTAGTTCCGGCCAGCAGATTATAAATTTTTATGGTCCGTGGTTGTTCACTCATTCTGAATGCCATTATGCAAGCCTCACAATGTAGTTAAATGCGATGTTTTTGACGGTGTTTTCCGCGTTACCCGCAGCGTTAACGGTGATGGTGTGTCCATGTGAGCCAATCGAAACAGAGTGCGTATGAGCACCAATACCGACAGTATGTGCGTGAGCACCTGCAGATGCAGCTGTGCCGCTGACACTATGAGTGTGCGCTCCTGCAGCACTTGTATTCACACTGGCCGCAGACACAACCTTATGTACTGACCCATTTTGTGACCACTGGCTGACTGCTGATGCGCCTGTGACACTATGAGTATGGTTTCCGGCACTTGCGGCTGTACCGCTCACACTGTGCGTATGCGCCCCGGTGTTATTCGTGGATTTAGTGCCGTAATCAAACGACGATGTGGTTTTCGTCCCCAAATCCGTACTGGATACGCTGGCGCTGTGGGTGTGCGATTTAATGCCGTCCTGTTCCTGAGACAATACGGCCCGACCACTGGCAGGCTTGCCCTTAATCGTCCAGCTACGCATATCAGGGATCACGCCTGACGGATAAGCGGCTGCAAGTTTCGGGTATGCAGATTTGTCAAAAGTCTGCCCCTGCATCAGGGCATAACCAGACGGAACGGTATCTGATGGCCACGGGATTGGTGCACCGACTGGATAAAACTCTGCAGGAGGATGAGCCGAGGTGTAAAGCTGCGCCCACGGCGACCAGTTTGCGTCGGTCGTATCCCGTCGTGAACGAATAAATGCCGGAGCATGAGCACCGCTTGTACCACTCCAGCCGATGAGTAACTCACCTTCGCCAACGGCTGTCATCCCTTTCAGGTGAATGATATTTCCATACGCTGTTGGATATCCGTTGTTATACACCTCGTATAACTCAAGACCTGCTGCCCCCTGCGTATTGTCTGTCAGCGCGGCTACCCGACCTTTTGAAGCCAGATTAACTGATGATACTGCTGTTCCACCTGACGGTAGCGCCCCGATCTCTGATGCCGTTGGCTTATTTCTGGAGTTATAGTCCCTTCGCCAGCCAGGTGAATAATCTGTTCCGTGATTAATATAGGTAAACTGGGCGTTGGTTGTTCCGCCACCGCTGGATGTGGTCGGAGTGGTAATGCGGATCGTCATCGCTGACTTTATCCCCATTACTTCAATGACAGCTCCGGCGAGATGAATATTACCGCAGCCAGTATCAGTAATGATTTTATTATTGCCATAAGACCAGGAACCCTTGCACATCCAGTATGGATGGTTAAATGCTCCCTGAGAATCCAGCCACTCGATAAACTGTGCAGTCGTCCAGTTTCCTGTTGTTGTGCTTACTGACCCACCGAAGGCACGGCAGGCACCAATATTTTTCGTAAAGGTGTCTTTGCCAGGGATATCCGCACCGTTCTGATCTTTCTGCAGACGTTTCTCAGCATTGTCATTGGCTGCTTTTACTGCCTTTGGCGTTGCCGCCAGCGTTTCAGACGTGCTGTTGGTCGCGCTGCTTAGCTGGATTATCCCTTTCTGTGCTGTCGTTGCATCCTGTGCGGTGTATTTCCCGTTAGCCAGGTCATACGCGGCCTTAACGGCTTTTGGTGTTGCCGCCAGTGACTCGGAAGTGCTGTTAGTCGCACTACTGAGCTGTACTATCCCCTTTTTCGTCGTGCTCGCATCCTCAAGTGCCACGGCGGATGCAATATCCTCTGCCCGTTTTGCCGCTGTCTCAGCGCGCGTTGCTGCAGATTCCGCCGTACTTTTGCTCTGAGCTGCTGCCTTCGCACTACCAGCAGCCTCTGTCGCCTTCGTGGATGCCGTCGTGGCGCTGCCCTTCGCTGCTGACGCCTGTCTGGTCGCCTCATCTTTTGAAGCAGACGCCGATGATGCCGATGACGCCGCCGAACTGGCGGACGATGCCGCTGCCGTTTTTGAGGATTCTGCACGGGTTTCCGACGCTTTCGCGTTCGTTTCGGATGTCTTCGCTGCGGAAGCTGACCTCGCTGCTGCCGTGGCCTGCTCAGTGGCTTCGCCAGCCTTCGTTGTGGCTGTTGAAGCGGATGATGCGGCGCTTTCTGCCGATTTTCCGGCGGCGATGGCACTGGCTGAGGCCTGCCCGGCACTTGTTGACGCGGCACTGGCAGACGACGCAGCCGCTGTTTTTGAGCCTGCCGCAGCTGAGGCGCTCTGTCCCGCTGCCGTCTCAGAAGACCTGGCGTTCGTCTCGGACGTTTTTGCCGCCTTCGCGGAATTTGCTGCCGCCGTTGCCGAGGAAGCTGCGCTACTGGCGCTCAAGGATGCGTTCGTTTCTGATGATTTCGCTGCCTCTTTTGAGGCCGCCGCATCCCGGGCTGAGGTGGCAGCTTCTGACGCTTTCGTGGTCGCGGTGGATGCAGAAGTGGCGGCTGATTGTTCTGACGCTGCGGCATTCGTTTCTGACGTTTTCGCCGCACCGGCACTGGTAGCTGCCACGCTTTTTGAGGACTCTGCAGCGGCAGCACTTTTTGAGGCTTCAGTGGCCTTTGTTGATGCCGTTCCTGCGCTGGAAGACGCTGACTGAGCCGACGAAGCGGCCTGTCCGGCTGACGTGCTGGCTGCACGTGCTGAATCTGCAGCATCAGTCGCATGGGTTGCCGCCTCACGGGCAGATGTGCTGGCATCGCCGGCTGACTTCTTCGCGGCTGCCGTGTTCTGTGCCACTACGGACGCGTTACGCGCCACCTCTTCCACCATCAGTTCAAAACGGCGCAGTGCCTCCGGACGGGCATCATCCTCCGTCATGGCACCGAGAAAATCATTCAGCGTACCGGGTTGAGAATCTTCATACACGGTGATGGTCCCGGCATGTGACGGCGGGAATCCTTCCACCAACAGAATAACGCTGTACTGACCGTACTCAACGTCCATGCTGTAACGCCCGGCTTCATCCGGATTTTCTGAGGCCAGCGTGTTCACCACCACCGTGGTGCTGTTACGTTTTGCTTTCAGCTGGATTGTGCAGTTCTGTACCGGTTTTCCTGTGCCGTCTTTCAGTACACCTGAAATCTTTACTGCCATATTCACCCCACAAAAAAGCCCGCCTGAACCGGCGGGCTGTCATAACACTGTGTTACCTGGCTAATCAGAACTTATAACCGACACCCACGATGAAACCGTCAGTGCGCCAGTCGCCACTGCCGGAGCCTTCATAAGCAATATCAATGGCCACGGATTCGGTCGGGTTAAACTGCACGCCAGCTCCCCACGCCAGAGACGTGTTGCTGTGGCGACCGTCATCACTTCCGGTCAGTACATCGTGCGTTTTCCCCTTGTTGTCAGTTACGCGAAGATAATCCCCGGAGAAAGTCGACACACGGCTGTAAGCCACACCCGCCATCGCATACGCGCTGAACCATTCATTCACGCGCACAGACGGCCCCGCCATCACGCTGAACCAGCGGTTACGCACGGAATCTTCATGCCAGCGGGTATCGCTGTAATGGGTCAGCTGGCGATTCTTGTCTCCTGCATAGCTGAATGACGTCACCATCCCCAGTGTGTCCGTAAACTCATAACGGTATTTCACGTTAATCCCGTTCAGATCATCGCTGCCGGGAACGTTCGTCGAGGCATGAAGATACCCCGCGCTCAGCGTGGACTGATGTTCAGACGCCCATGCAGGCGCACCGGATACGGCCAGACAAATGGCTGCGGACAAAATGGCGGCATAAAGTTTACGCATAATTACCTCTCGCTTTTCTGCAATAAAAAAGGCGTCATTTCTGACGCCCGTTATGGGTTATAAAATTCAGCTGATACTGATACCTGCTGTGGATTTCTTCATCACCACAACCAGCAGATCGCTGATACTGGTTGTTGGTGTCCAGTTATTCGCTCCTGATGAAGATACGGTGAATGTCAGTGTCAGTGTCCCCTGTCCGGCAGGCATATCTATAACTGAGGAAAATACGCCCTGAGCATCCGTCGTGGACTGATTAAAAATCTCCTGACCATTGCGGGTCACTCTTAACCGGCAGGTTGAATACCAGTATGACTGTTGGTTATTACTGTTGAAATTCTCATGCTTACCACCGCGGAATAACACTGGCGGTATCATGACCTGCCGGTCAAACTTCTGATCATCACTGATTCTTACCGTGATGGTGCCGCTGGCATAAGTGCTCGTGCGGGGGAAAGACTTGCTGACCGTTTTGACAATATCGCCTTCAATCTGGTTGGCTGACAGTTTCCCCTTAATCTGACAGTTCTCATTAATCGTGACGTTGTTGAGCGTCCCGGAGTTCGCATTCACACTACCACTGATATCCGCATTTTTAGCAGTCAGCTTTCCGTCCGGTGTCAGGGAAAATGCCGGTGGATTTCCACCGCTGGTAATGGTGGGGGCCGTCAGGCGTTTCAGGAACACGTCGTTCATGAATATCTGGTTGCCCTGCGCCACAAACATCGGCGTTTCATTCCCGTTTGCCGGGTCAATAAACGCGATACGGTTAGCGGCAACCAGAAACTGGCTCAGTTTGCCTTCCTCCGTGTCCTCCATACTGAGGCCAATACCCGCGAATAATGTTTGCCGTCTTTGGTCTGCTCAATTTTGACAGCCCACATGGCATTCCATTTATCGTTGGCATCCTTCCACTCTTTCGAAAACTCATCCAGTCTGCTGGCGTTATCCTCCGTCAGATCTACTTTTTCCAGCAGCTCTTTACCGAGATGGGATTCGGTTATCTTGCCTTTGAAAAAATCCAGGTAACCTTCCGCATCATCGCTCGCCCGACCGACGGCCTCCACGAATGCCGATTTGCCAACGGTGTTCACACTGCGGATATAAAAGTAATAATCATGGCCCGGTTTGATATTGATACTGGCGGCTATCCAGTACAGCCCCGTGCCAAGGTAGCGGGCTGTGGTTTCAACCTGCCTGATATCGGTAATCCGCGTTTCCGAGAACCAGAACTCAAACTGTACCGTCGGATCATAAACCGCAAGATGCGGCGTGGCAGTTATCTGAAAATAGCCCGGCGTCAGCTCAATCTGTGACGGCGCTGCCGGTGCGGCAATCCGGAACGATACCGATGCCGGATCGCCCTGCTGTCCCCACGCATTTACCGCCCGGACTGTCAGCCTGTAGTTCCCCAGCGCCAGTTGCCTGAAGCGGTATGTGGTTTCCGCCGTCCGGGCCGTGCTGACCAGCAGTTCACTGCCGTCATCCGCTGCCACGGTCAGGCGAAGCAGGAAGCTCACGCCCTTCACCACCTTCGGCGTGTCCCAGCGGGCCAGTACCTGATACTCCCCGCTGTCTGCGGTGACTTCGGCAGTCAGGTGCTGCACCGCTGGCGGCGTGACACCATTCACCGTGCCGCTCTGGTCGCCGTCAAAGTGCGCCCCGTTATCCACGATGGCTTCTTTTTCCGGTACATGCTGCACGGCAGTGATGGCATACGTGCCGTCATCGTTCTCACGGATACTCACACAGCGGAACAGGCGCTGGCGCAACGTCGGCAACTTCAGCCCCCACACGCTGTATTCTGCAACGTCGTCAGGAACACGGCTCACTTTTACCTTCACGCCGTCGGTGACGGACTGGACCTCCACGCTGACCGGATTGCCACTTCCGTCAACCAGGCTTATCAGCGTGGTACCGGAGGATGGCAGCGTGATTTCACGGTCGAGCGTCAGCGTCCGGGTCTGGCTGTTCACCGCCAGCACGCGCCCGCCGGTGCTGATACCGGCATAGTCATCATCGCAGATTTCAATGACATCGCCCGGTACATGGCGAAGCCCTTCAGCACCCACGCTGAAGTCCACGGTCTGCGTTTCCAGCAGTTCCGTTTTAATCAGCCACAGCCCGGCGCGGTGTGCCTGCCCCCGGCTGGTACAGCCAAAGGCATCCATCTTCGTGACGTTACGACCGTAACGGGCAATGGCCTGCGTGTCCTCCAC
>SKEQ01001215.1_pt1 | contig 11318 bp, 10 predicted proteins | sample 4826751 | NCBI WGS metagenome assembly SKEQ01 (sample SAMN11008805, study PRJNA524170) | human gut metagenome | biome: Human fecal sample; material: Feces; isolation source: fecal sample from pouch patient p44 | host: Homo sapiens | place: Israel: Tel-Aviv | collected 2013-07-11 | reverse complement strand
GAGGAGCTGTCAGCGTATCAGGACAGGGAAGGCTGATACGCTGAGGCTAACACACATTTTAAGGAGGACGAACTTGACAATCAGAGGACATTCCAGAAAGAAAAGAAAACAAACAGGCATGAAATGGCTTTATATAACGGCAGCAGGACTGGTATGTGCCGTAATCCTTGCCGCCATCCTATTTAAAATAAGGGCCGGCAGCATGGATTCCCGGCATCCGGCCGGGACAGACGCCTCACAGGAGATTGCGGCTGCCGGAGACAGGGCAGGTGACGGGACAGGTGATTCCCCAAATCCTGAGAACCAACCGGATCCTGTAGGTCTATCGGATAAAACCAATACAGACAACACAGATAACGCAGCCATCCGGGCCGTCATCAGCCAAATGTCTCTGGAACAGAAGGCGGCCCAGCTCTTCATCATCACCCCGGAAGCCCTCACCGGCTTTCAGACCGTGACCCAGGCAGGGGACGCCACATACAAGGCATTGCAGGAATACCCGGTGGCCGGGCTTATCTATTTTCCCCAAAACCTGCAAAACCCCAAACAGCTTAAAACCATGACAGCCAGGACCCAGGAATTGGCTGCCGGGCTTAACCAGCTCCCTCTGTTCCTCTCCATTGACGAGGAAGGCGGTAAGGTGGCCCGCATCGCAAACCACGAAGGCTTTGATCTGCCCAAGGTGGATACCATGGCCGAAATAGGAAAGAGCAGGGATATCTCCAGGGCATACGAGGCAGGTTCTGTCATCGGAGAGTATCTGGAAGAACTTGGAATCAATTTGGACTTTGCACCGGATGCGGATGTCTTGACCAATCCGGACAATACCGTTGTGCTGGACCGTTCCTTTGGTTCGGATCCGGTTCTGGTAACACAGATGACGAAAGCCTACATGAAGGGTCTGGAAGAACATCACGTCTATGGGACCCCCAAACACTTTCCGGGCCACGGGGCCACGCAAGGGGACAGCCATAAGGGTTTTGCCTATACCTATAAGACATGGGATGAACTGGAACAGGCGGAGCTGGTTCCCTTTGCCGGCCTGATTCAGGACAACACGCCCTTCATCATGGCGGGCCATATCTCGCTGCCCCGGATTACAGGAGACGACACACCGTCCTCCCTGTCCCCTCAGGTGCTCACAGGATACCTGCGGGAGACAATGGGCTATAAAGGAATCATCATAACCGATGCCCTTAACATGGGGGCCGTCCAGGACAATTATCCACCGGACCAGGCCGCTGTCATGGCCCTGCAGGCAGGCGCTGACCTGCTCCTCATGCCCGCTGACTTTAGGGAAGCTTACGGCGGAGTGCTGGATGCGGTAAAAACAGGAGAATTGACAGAGGAACGCATCGACCAGTCCCTGACGCGTATTCTGAGCGTAAAGCTGACGCTCCCCTGAAATACACAACGGAACAAGCCGCCCTGCGTTCGCAAAGCGGCTTGTCCCATCTTCTTCCATATAGTTTTTATCCAATCAGTTCCCTGATATAAGCAGCCAGCCTCTCATCTTTGCATTTCCCGAAGAACAGTTCCCCGAACTTCTCTCCCGCAAACGCGCCTCTGACCAGTTCCTGGTCCAGTCCTTTAAAGATTTCCACCAGGTCCTCCCTGAAAGCTGCCTTTCTCACATCATCCAGGATCCGCTTGTTTCTCTGCTCCGGAACAGCCCTTTCTCTGGGATATCCCTGGCCGGAAGGCTCGCAGAACAGCTTCTCAAATATATATTCCAGGTTCAGATCTCCGCCCCAGCCAAATCCCTTGGCAAAAGGAATGGCAATGGCGTTCCCATCGTTAATCTGGGCAAATGTATAGGCGTCCAGCGCATCCTCCACATGGCCGCATATCACGCCCGGGAATGAGTTGCAGGCCAGCATGGCTCCCTCGCCCGTGCCGCAGCCCGTAATCACATAATCCGCTGCCTTTCCGTTCAGTATGGCTGCTGCCAGAATACCTGCCTGTACATAGGTGAGCTGTGCCTCATCCTCCGCGGTGTACATGCCGTAGTTGTCCACCTCAAAGCCGTACTGGTCGGCCACTTTCTTTAAGGAATTGTAAATCATGCCATTCTTGGCTCCCTGGCTGTTCTCATTAATCAGTGCTATCCTCATGTCTCCACCTCTCAACTTTATTCTTTTGGTTTTTCCTGATATTGTAAGCATATCTCCCAAAGGAATTTATGTCAATAGACATCATAAACAGACATCACTGTTTCTTCTGTTCCCGCGCCATCTTCTCCATACGCCACAAGGTCGTCCTGCTGACCCCCAGCTCCTTTGCTATATCCTGCTTTTTCTTTCTGGGCTTTAAATTGGCATACACAATCCCGGTTTCCGGCAGGACCTGTTCCTTTGCAGGCGTCTCTGCGCCTGGCAGAGGGCCTTCTTTTTTCCGGAATATCTTTAGCATCTGTATTTCCCTGAGTCCGATTTCCGTAGTATCGCTGAGCACAATCAGACGCTCGCAGATGTTGCGCAGCTCCCGCACATTGCCGGGCCAGCCGTAATGGGTCATCAAATCCACTGCCTCCCTTGACAGTCTGGGGATGGGCTTTCCCATCTCACAGGCAAAACGGGTCAGATAGAAATCCACCATTTCCCGGATATCGTCTCCCCGTTCCCTGAGCGGCGGGATGGTAATGTCCAACAGGTTAAGGCGGTAATACAGGTCGGCGCGGAACTGTCCTTCCCGGATTTTTTCCTCAATATTTATATTGGTAGCGGAAATAACACGCACATCCACCGGCTGTACCCGGTTGCTGCCGATACGGCGGATTTCCCTTTCCTGAAGCACTCTCAAAAGCTTTGCCTGGAGCGATATGGGGATCTCCCCGATTTCATCCAGGAAAATGGTCCCCTTATGGGCCAGTTCAAACAGGCCCGTCTTACCGTTTTTAGACGCCCCGGAAAATGCTCCCGGTTCATATCCAAAGAGCTCGCTCTCCAGCAGGTTTTCAGGCAGGGCCGCACAGTTCAGCGCCACAAATGGTTCCGCGCTGCGCCTGCTCTCCCGGTGGATGCTGTGGGCGAAAAGTTCTTTGCCGGTTCCTGTCTCACCCACAATCAGCACATTGGAATCCACCCGGCTGTAACGCTTTGCCATAAGGATATTCTCCCGTATGGCAGGGCTGCTTCCAATGATATCGTCAAAGGAATACTTGGCCGTAAGTCCCTGTTTCGCAAGGCTCTGCCGGATTTTAGTTTCTGCCTCAATAATCTGCTCGGTGTAGCGGGCAACAATGATGGCGCCCTTTCCCATCTTGTCCACCAGTACGGGCCTGTATTCCGTGTACAGTTTCCTGTCCTTCCACTGGATAACCTCCTCCCGTTCCCGTCCGGTCTCCACCACGTGCTTCCACTTAAGGGCAGGGCAGACCTCCTCCACGGGACGGCCTGTGTAGTCAGCCTGGGAGGAAAGCCCAAAGGTGCGGTACGCCTGGTTGTTCAATGCCTGAATCAGCCCGCTGCCGTTTACAGCAATCAGGGCATCGGCGCTGGTGTTGAGGATGGTGCTGGTCATTTTGGACCTGGCCCGCTCCATATTGATGGTCCTGGCCGCATCCATGGCCTGCTTTAGGGCCTGCTCTATGGCTATATCCTTTGTGTGGATATGAACCCGGTTCAATGATTCCTTATCACACAGTCCGCACATGGTTCCGGCTCCCACGAACACGTCGGCTCCGCCTGCCCTGGCCCTGTGGATGGCCTCCAGAGTGGATGCCTCGTCATGGACCGTATAATACGCAATCTCCGCCTGGCACAATTTCTCCAGCTCGGACACAGCGCTATCATCCATATACCGCACACAGAGGGCTATCTTTTTAGGATGGAACTCCTGTCTGGCGCAAATCAGGGCTTTCAGTATATCAAAACTGGAGAGCTGTATCTCCACCACATGCTTCTCCGGAAACAGATACCTGAGACGGTCATATGTCATGCCTCTGGCCACTAAAATGTCGGCGTCCCCGTACCGCGACAGGGATTCCGGGGTGCCGAATACATGAAGAAGCTCCACCTTGACATCATCCTGAGGCTCCAGACGGCTCACTGCCGCCTCGAACCTGCTCTTCATATTCATATATGGAATAAACATCCGCACTGTTACCATTTCATGCCCTCTTTCCCTCTGTATCTGCCCCGTATCCGCCAATACGGAAATACGCCGGGAGGAATCAAAGCAATCTCATGCCCGTTTCTGCCGCCCGGCGTCTGTCATGGGCCCGCGCTGCAGGCTGTCTGACTTTCCTACTATTTATTTACCACGTTCTGTGGTGCTCCGTCTACAAAATGTTTCAGATTATCCACTGCAATGTCCATAAGTCTCTGTCTGGATTCCTTGGGAGCCCAGGCAATATGTGGGGTAATAATCATATTCCTGGCGCCCAGAAGAGAATTGTCCTCGCGGATAGGCTCTGTGGATACCACGTCCACGGCTGCGCCGCTGACTTTTCCACTGTCCAGCGCTTCTCTTAAGTCTTTTTCCACAATCAGAGGACCTCTGGAGGTATTGATGATTTTTACTCCATCCTTCATCTTTGCAATGGAATCCTTATTGATGATTCCCTCTGTAGACGGGAACAGCGGGCAGTGAAGGCTGATGACATCGGCCTGTGCCAGAAGCTCATCCAGGGAAACATATCTGCAGTTGTCTGTTTCCAGCGCCTTGTTGGGATACTCGTCATACGCCAGCACCTTCATGCCCAGTGCCTCCGCGATTTTGGCTGTGCCCTGTCCAATCCTTCCAAAGCCGATGACGCCAAATGTCTTTCCGGCCAGCTCCACCAGTGGATGCTTCCAAAAGCACCAGTCGGCATTGTGGGTCCACTCCCCTGCCTTTACGCAGTCAGAATGCTCCCCGATGTGATGGCACAGCTCCAGCAAAAGGGCAATGGCATACTGGGCCACTGCGTCCGTACCATAGGTTGGGATGTTGGACACGATCACGCCTGCTGCCTTGGCTGCCGCTGTATCAATCACATTGTAGCCAGTGGCCAGCACTCCGATGAACTTTAAATTCGGGCACTGTCCGATGGTCTGCGCGCTGATCGGGGTTTTATTGGTATAAACCGCCTCCGCGTCCCCAATCCGCTCTGCAATCTTGTCAGCAGGAGTCCTGTCATATACGGTCAGATCCCCTAACCTCTCAAGTCCCTCCCAGCTTAAATCACCTGGATTCTCTGTATACCCGTCTAAAACTACGATTTTCATGGTTTATTCCTCCGATTTCTGATTGTTCTATTCTATTCGCTCTTGCAGGCCTCTGTCCGGCCCGCTCTTGGCACAAGGATTTCACAGACGCGCTTTAATCCTCTACCAGCGCCCAGGCCCTGTTGATGACTCTCTTGGTGTTGGCCAGTATGATATCTCCGTCCTCATCCGCCCACGGCTTTACCTCCAGAGACAATACATAAGGATTATCTTTATTAAAGAAGCCTTCTTCCTTCAGCACGGTGAAGAAGTCCACAAGCTGCTCCGTGTCGTTGGCACTGTCAGGGAACCCGAACCTTGGGTGCTGGTCGCCGTATGCCTCAAAGCCTTCCTTCACCACCGCATTACCGATGTGCAGGTGGGTGATATATGGACGCAGTGTCTGAATCACGAACCTGGAAGTCTCATAGGTGGTGGGGAAATGGGAAAGGTCTACCAGCAGGCCGAAATTGTTGTGGGTGGTGCGCATATCCGCAGCAAACCTGGCCGCATAGGGAGCCGGTCCGATGAGGGCAGCCTTATCCATGTCAAAGTCAAAGACTTCCAGCTCCACCATCATTCCCTTGGATGCGGCATAGCCGCACACAGCCCTGGTGGTCTTAAGCAGCTGGGCATATGCCTGGTCCTTTGTCTCCGGTTCCCATTTTCCTGCCAGGAATGCAATTCCCTTTGCACCCATGTACCGGGCCTCATCAACGGAATCAATCAGGACAGCCTCCGCCTTCTTCCTGCCTTCCTCGTCCAGGTCATTGGGGTTAAGCTTGGGTCCCAGCAGACGGGGCTGGGCACCGTAGCACACCTTCATATGGGCCTGGGCCAGCATATCCCTTACCTTGTCCTTTGTCTCCTGGTCCTCGATATGGGTTATCTCCAGGGCATTAAAGTATTCGTCGCAGCAGATGGTCTTAACGGAATCCAATATGGGATAATTCACCGGAGGATGGGTCATCCACTGTATGGTTCCTACCTGAAAATATTTCTGAATTGGGTCTTTCATTATTATATACCTCCTTATTTCTGTTTGCAAATCTTGTTTGATTCAATTCCATTTACTTCCAAATATATATCTATATCAAATGCAGGTCCTGTATCATCTGGTCCTTGTCACACCAGCTCCCAGGCCAGGTTCAGGGTACGTTTTGCATTTGCTATAACCACTTCGGGAGGTTCGTCCTTCCAGGGCTTCACCTCAAAGCTTACAACAGGCCGGTCCTTCTCACCCAGAAATCCGATTTCCTTAAGGGTCCTCAGATAATGAGCCAGCTCCTCCACATCATTTTCACTGTTTGGGAATCCAAATCTGGGATGATTATCCCCGTAAGCCTCGCAGTCCGGGCTCTTGATTACCGTGTTCCCCATATGGGCGTGGATGATGTAATCCCTCACCGGAAGAATGCTTTCCTCAATGGTCTCATGAATCATGGGAATATGGCTCAAATCCACCAGCAGGCCGAAATTCCCATGCTCCTTCCGGATTTCCCCCGCATAGCGGGCAGCCAGAACAGCCGGGCCAATGAGGGCCTTCTTGTCAATGTCGTAGTCAAACACCTCGCAGCAGACGGGCATTTGCCCCTTCTTTTCCGCATGCCTGCACAGCTCCCTGGTGGATTTTAACAGCTGTTCAAATGCCTGCTCCTTCCGTTCCTCTTCATACCGGCCGGACAGGAAGGAAAAGCCTGCGCAGCCCATCTCATAGGCCTCGTCGATACCTTCCTTCAGGGTGTCCACGGCCATGGCCCTTCTGGTCTCATCCAGATCATTGATGTTCAGTCCCGCCGACAATGTCCTGGACTGGCCGCCGTAAGCAGACACCATATGGGCCATGCGGATCATTTCCGCTGCCTGCTTGCGGACCTGCGGGTCCTTCATCCTGGCCACCTCCACGGCTTCAAAATAATCGTCCCCGCAAATCCGCTCCAGACATTCCAGGATGGGCCCATCGCCTCCTCCCAGCTGCGGGTAGGATACGTGGAGAATGATTCCCACCTTCATAAACCTTCTCATGGATTGTTCCATAGGCGCGCCTTCCCTCCTGACTTTTCTGTGTCTACTTGCGCTTTATCACTTCCGCACACCTTTCCGCAATGGATTCCGGGCCATAGCCGTATTTCACCAAAAGCTGCTCGTAATCCCCGGATTCCGCAAAGTCAGTGGCCCCGATACGGGTCATGGGTACAGGCATATGCTCTGCCAGGACTTCCGCCACAGCGCTTCCCAGTCCGCCGCAGACAGAGTGTTCCTCCACTGTCACGATGGCGCCCGTCTCTCTGGCGCATTCTATAATCAGTTCCTCGTCAATGGGTTTGATGGTATGCATATCCACCACTCTTGCCCGGATTCCCTTTGCCTCCATAAGCTCTGCCGCTGCCAGAGCCTTGTGAAGCACGGTTCCCGTGGTGATAATGGTCACATCCCTGCCGTCCCTGACCGTTATGCCCTTGCCAATCTCAAATTTCATGTCCTCAGAATAATACACGGGAGCTGCCGCGCGGCTGAGCCTTAAATATACAGGGCCCTGATGGTCTGCAATGGCAAATACCGCCTTTTTGGTCTCCACCGCGTCCGCCACTGTAATCACCGTCATATTAGGGATGGCTCTCACAAACGCCAGGTCGGTAATGGCCTGGTGGCTGGCCCCGTCATAGGAGTCGGAAAGCCCGCAGTAGGTGCCGCAGAGCTTCACGTTCAGCTTGTCGTAGGCAATCAGGCTCTGTATGGGGTCTGCCCCTCTGGTGGTCAGGAACACGGCAAAGGTATTTACAAAGGGAATGAAACCGGTTCTGGCAAGTCCGGCTGCCATGGACACCATATTCAGCTCGCTGATTCCCACATTAAAATACCGCTCAGGAAACGCATTCCCAAATATACCGCCTTTCGTGGAGGAAGCCACATCAGCCTCCAGTCCCACGATCCTTACATCCTGTTCCCCCAATTCTTTAAGCGCCGCTCCGTAGGCATCGCGGATTGCTGTCATCTCTCCCATTACCGGTCACCTCCCAGTTCTGCTTTTGCCTGTGCGTATTCCTGGTCTCCAATGGCTTTTCCATGCCAGGTATTTTTGCCCTCCATGAAGGAAACGCCCTTTCCCTTCACTGTCTTTGCCAGTATCAGGGAAGGCTTGTCCGCCGTCATTTTAGCCTCCTCCACGGCCCTGCATATATCCTCCACATCATGGCCATCGCAGGGAATCACATTCCATCCGAACGCTTCCCATTTGGCCCTTATATCGCCCATGGGCATGATGTCCTCCAGGGTGCCGTCCAACTGTACCCCGTTGTTATCCAGAATGCCTATCAGATGGTCCGCCTTGAATTTGGACGCTGACAAGGCTGCCTCCCATACGCATCCTTCCTGTATTTCCCCATCCCCCATGATTACATATGTGTAGGAATCATACCCTTTAAGCCTGGATCCCAGGGCCATTCCCAGTCCTGCGGATAATCCCAGGCCCAGCGGTCCGGTGGAAAGCTCCACCCCAGGCGTCTTATGTACGCAGGGATGGCCCTGGAGCATGCTTCCCGTCTGGCGCAGGTTCTTTAACTCCGCCAGGGGAAAGAAGCCCTTGTGGGCCAGGACAAGATAAAGCATGGGCGCCCCGTGACCCTTTGACAGTATCAGATGGTCCCGGTCCTCCTTTTCCGGGTTCATGGGGTCCACATCCATCAGCTCATAGTAAAGCGCTGTCAATATCTCCGTGCAGGACAGGGAACCCCCGGGATGTCCTGTCTGGATACTGTACAGCAGATCAATCAGCTTGCTGCGGAATACAAGGCACAGCTTTTGAAGTGTTTCCTTTCGTTCCTCTCTCATATCTGCATCCCCTCCATACGGCTGCGGCCGCTGCCATCCTTGTTCCGGCCTGCTTCATTGCAATGTGTGTTTCCGCCGTAAACCCGGTCGGCAATGGGCCTCAGATACCGGATGGATTCCCTGGCGGCTTCCTCCATGGACGGAAGCTGGAATATCTCGGTACAGTAATTGCCGTCATAACCGCACTCCCGAAAGACCGTCAGAATCTTCTCAAAATCCAGGCCGCATTGTCCCGGATAGCGCCGGTTATTGTCGGCCAGATGTACGTGGATGTTGTAACTGCTGTATGTGCGGATGGCCTCATACAAATCCTTTTCCTCCAGATTCATGTGGAAAATATCCATCATGAGCCGAAAATTGGGTCTTCCCACCCGGTCCACCATGGCCGCTCCCTCTGCCAGGGTATTGACGAAGTTGGTCTGCATGATGGTCACTGTCTCCAGGGCAATGTCCACATTTTTAGGGGCTGCATAGTCAGCCAGCTCAGTAAACGCGTTCTGAGCCAGTCCAATGGTTTCCTCCCTGTCCAGTTCCCTGCAGTACTGCCCGCGTATCCTCCCTATATTGACATTGGCTCCCAGGTAACCGGCAAAATCAATGATTTCCTTTGTCCTCTCCACAGCCTCCCGGCGTAGGGACCGGTCGGGGTGTGTATAGCTTAATCCCAGCTGTCCGAAGATCTCGCCTGTGCACACCAGCACCACGGACAGGTTGTTTTCCTCTGCTGTTTCCTTCACTTCCCCCCAGTCCAGCTTTCCCGGATTCAGGGTCATCAGCTCCACCCCGTCGTATCCCAGCCTTCCCAGGTCCCCGAAGCTTTTCTCCAGGCTTCCCTGGTATGCTGTCACTGAATCAGCGATTGCCACATCTGGTGTGGCCACCTGATAACATAGTTTCATCTCCAAACCTCCTTCAGTGCTTTGCCTTATTAATAAGCAAAAACCGTGCCAATTTCAAAACACGTTGAAACCGTTAAAATCCGTTCCATTTGTCCCAAATGTTTGAAACGTTCCTTACTGATTTGTTGCATTTGTTTCTTAATGTTTCAAACCGTTTTTTATGTTTCAAATTTTTCCGGTATCAGTGTTTCATTTTGTTGCGTTCCCTGTTTTCCCTGCCTGTTTCAGGGTACAAAAAGGGAGAGGATGCGGCTCCGGTTCCCATATGTCCCGTTCCGGTCCTCTCCCGCATTTACTGGTTTTCTAATGCATCAGCCGTGTTTGAGCCGCATTTACTGGATTCCGTTGGCAGTCATGTAGTCCTTTTCATAGGCTGTCACATATTCCGTTGCTGCGGCAGCATCCATATAGTTGCCAATCAGTTTGTTCTTTTCCAGATAATCATTCTTCCATGTATCGGTCTCAGCCACCTTGCCCAGCTGACCGCTCCAGTAAGCGGCCGCGGCATCGCTCATGGCCGCAGGGGCTGCCACGCCGCGCCATACAGGGACTTCCACATTTTCATAGTCTCCGATTTCGCTCAGCGTAGGGGCGTCTGCCAGATTACCGGTGTACCGCTCCGTGGACAGTGCCAGCACAGGAATGAGAGAACCGGCCGTCACGTACTCAGAAGCAGCCGCGGGCTTGGAGATAACAAATTCCACATGGCCGCCTAGGGCTGCCGTGATGGCGTCGCCGGTGGAATCATAGGTGATATAGGACATCACGTCCTTGCTGATTCCGATTTCCTCCAGCATAGCATCATAGGTGGCGATATCATCTCCCTTGGATCCGCCGATGACGATCTTTGTACCATTTTTGGCAGCCTCGATTGCCTCCTTGAAATCAGCATACTTGGTCTGCTCCCCCTTGAAAATAAGCTGTTTGTCAACCGCCATAATGGCCAGGATACGGAAATTGGACGAGCGGTTCTTTGTATTCTGGACCATGGGCATTAAATCGCCGCTGTTAAATGTGAGTAGGGTATAGTCAGCCTTGCTTCCCTTGGTGGCAGCCACTTCGTTTCTGCCGATTTCACCGCTTCCGTCCGTTTTATTGGTGACAATGATGGGCTGTCCATTGACAAGGTTTTCCTTTGTCATGATATCGGATATCATTCGTGTATAGATATCGCTGCCGCCGCCCGGACTGGACGTAACGGTCCAGTTAATGGTTTCCTTTGGTGTAAATGTGCTGTCGCTGCTGACTGCCTTGCCCGCACACCCGGTTACTGCTGATACTGCCATAAGAGCTGCCATTGCCATTACAATACTTCTTTTCTTCATTATTAAATACCTCCTCAAACCATGTTCTTAAATATATGAACAAACCTGCAAGTTACCTTTGTTATGCTACTTTG
>SKEQ01001205.1_pt1 | contig 11360 bp, 10 predicted proteins | sample 4826751 | NCBI WGS metagenome assembly SKEQ01 (sample SAMN11008805, study PRJNA524170) | human gut metagenome | biome: Human fecal sample; material: Feces; isolation source: fecal sample from pouch patient p44 | host: Homo sapiens | place: Israel: Tel-Aviv | collected 2013-07-11 | reverse complement strand
ATGTGATCTATACAGTAAATCTGACAAAGGATGCTCTGGAAAGAAGGATCGTACTGAATGGAAAAGAACAGAAGAGCCGGGAACTTTTTATGGACTACCCGCTTCCATGTTCTTATCGGGATTATTGCTGGGAATATGAGAAAAAAATCACCCAGGAAACAATTGCCGGTTACTGCATGATAGATAACTGTGAAAAACTTCGTAAGAGGTTTGAGAACGGAGAAACAAATATGTCTGTGGAATATTGTGCCCGCGAAGATGATGGAAGTATCCGCTGGGTACAGAAAACAGTTCTTATGACTAGGATGGTGGTGTTTGATACAGAAATCCTTGCGGAGGTGCCTATGATTTATGCGATCATTCTGCTGCAGGATACCACACAGAGACATGAACGGGATGAGCAGGAACAGGCACGCCTTCAGGCCGCCTTCAATGAGATGCGTGCTGAAAGCAGGGCAAAAACGAATTTCCTCAGCCGTATGAGCCATGATATCAGGACACCTTTGAATGGTATTATTGGTCTGTTAAAGATTGATGAGACTCATATTGAGGATAAAGCACTGATACGGGAAAATCATAAAAAGATGAAGATAGCAGCGGATTATTTGCTTTCCCTTATCAATGATGTTCTGCAGATGAGCAAAATAGAGGAGGGTCATATTGTTCTGACACATGAATATATCTGCCTCAAAGACCTGATCTATGAGATTGAGAGTATTATCACTCACAAGGCAGCAGATGAGGATATTCAGTGGATTTATGAGAAAAATAAGGAGAATATTTCTTATCCTTATGTCTATGGAAGCTCACTGCATCTTCGCCAGATTTTTCTGAACATCTATGGAAACTGTATTAAGTATAACCGGCCGGGAGGAAAGATCACTACGGTAATGGAGGCTGCAGATGTACATGATGGAATCTGTACATACAGATGGACGATTTCTGATACAGGTATAGGGATGAGTCCGGAGTTTCTGAGTCATATTTTTGATCCGTTCTCACAGGAAAAAACAGATGCCCGTAGTGTTTATCAGGGAACCGGTCTGGGAATGGCGATCACTAAAGACTTGATTGAGCAGATGAATGGAAGTATTGAAGTGACAAGTCAGGTGGGAGTTGGATCTGTGTTTGTCATTACCATTCCCTTTGAGATTGCCCAGGAACAGAAAAAGGATGAGGAAATTGCTGAGAAATATGATATTCGTGGATTGCATCTGCTAGCAGCTGAGGATAATGAGCTTAATGCTGAAATCATAGAAATGTTGCTGACAGATGACGGTGCGAAGGTTACAGTTGCAAAAAACGGCAGACAGGCGGTGGAGCACTTCGAAAATAATCCTTCGGGAACCTTTGATGCCATATTGATGGATGTCATGATGCCTGTTATGGATGGTATTGCAGCAACAAAAGCCATACGTGCCATGGACAGAGCAGATGCAAAAACAATTCCGATCATTGCAATGACTGCAAATGCATTTGAGGAAGATGCCAAAAGATGTCTCGCAGCCGGCATGACTGCACACCTGGCAAAACCTTTCCAGATAGAAGATGTGGAGAAAACCATTGTGGAGTGCTGTGGAAAGTAAAAGCATTAACATTAAACATTTTAAAAGGTGCTACCTGGGGGACAGTAGGAATCAGAACCAGGTCAGCACCTTTTGTTTGTCAGACAGTCTCTTAGGATATATTTCTGGTGGGCGGTCTTTGAAAGAATGTTACAACTGTTTCATGATAAAACGATAATCTGTAGGCGTCATCTGGAAATCAGCATAAAAAACCTGGTTAAAATACTTGGTAGAAGTATAGCCTACTTTTTCTGAAATATCAGATACTTTCATGGTAGTATGGGCAAGAAGATCCTTAGCGGCTTCCATTCGGCGTTCTGTGAGAAGTTGTGAAAAGCCCATGGAAAGTTCTTTCTTGAGTAATCGGGAAATATAGGAGCTATTACGGTTTATAAATTCTGCGGCATCATTTAATCCAATTTGTTTTTCGTAGTTTTTATGTATGTATTCTATAACAGCATTGACGATTATCCCTGTGTTTCGTGTGGTGACACTGGACAGCTCCTGGATGATGTTTTTAATACAGTTGGAAAAAACAGTTCTGCTGTGTTCGCTGCAAGGTTGTTCCATACAATAGCGTGTGATCGGAGTAGTAAGGTAATTACTATCTTTAGAGTCATCCAGGAAATTTTTAAGCTGGATATGGAGGTTTAATTCTACTAGTTTGATAGCATCCTGCTGATTGAGCAGATTTTCATTCTGTATCAGTGAAAAAAAAGCATCTCCGATTTCCAGCGCATCACAAAGATTACGTGTCTGGATGGCATTGATCAGATTGGAAATGATCTCGTTAATCTCAATAATACTGGAATTGTAATCATTTATTTCTGCAAAAAATAAAATGCTGTCGTCTAGTGAAACAATATTGGAAGCTTTATAGGAAAAGCAATACTGTATCTGTTTATTGAGCTTTGGAAACTGTTGAATAGAATTGCCAAGTTCGCTGATTCCGATTGTGATAGAAGAAAAAAGTTTTTCCCTGGTATAGCAGACAAGTGAATGGGCCAGACTTTTGGCTTCAGCAATAGGATCAGCAGATGTAACAGGCATGAGAATATATACAATGTTTCCAATATAACAGGATGCAATGCCCTCATAATCTTTATTGATCTTCTTAGACAGAGAATAAGAAATATAGTATTCCTGATTCTGGAGGATGTTCATCCTGTTCGTAGTGTTACACTTAACCCCAATTAAATAAAATAGATCCGGGTTTAGACCAAGTGAGAGACATTGTCGGAGCTGTTCTGGTGAAAAACTGGTAACAGGATTAATCAGCAAAGTTTCTATAAACTGTTTTTTCAAAAGACTTTGATTTTCCTTAAAAAATTTGGAAAGCATTTTTTTCTGCTTTTCCATATTTTCCTGTTCCTGAATTGCATTTATGGCTTTCTTTAGACAGGAAAGAAATACCTCACTGTTCAGTGGCTTGAGAAGGTAATCAAAAGCATCATATTTCAAAGCTGCCTGTGCATAAGAAAATTCAGAGTATCCGGAGACAAAGATGACCAGCAGTTTTAGCTGTAATTCGGATATTTTCTGAAGAAGACTAATTCCGTTTTCACAGGGCATTTGAATGTCCGAAAACAGAATATCTGGATTCTCTGTCTGAATGATGGTCCAGGCATCTGCTGCATTAGAAGCTGTCAGGATGGTATGGGATTTAAAGTCAGACTGCCGGATTATATTTTCCATGGTCTGAAGTGCAATTGATTCATCGTCAACAAGTAATATTTTCATTTCAAATTTCCTGCTTTCTCAATTGGTTTTTCTACTAGTTTTAAAGGAAGGCGAACTATGATACATGCTCCGCTGTTTTCATTATTCTGTAGGATCAGTCCATGATCTTCGCCGTAATAGAGCTTTAGTCGTTTATCAATATTGTAAATGCCATAAGAGGTGGCTGGCTTTTGCTGAAAACTTTTGGAAAAATCTTCAAGAAATTCCCGGGAAAAACCTAGACCGTTATCTTTTACACAAATCTGAAGGTTGGTACCATCGGTACTTCCAAGAATGGCAATGATACCTTTGTCAGAGATTTTTGATGTTCCGTGGATCACTGCATTTTCGATTAGAGGCTGGATGATCAGTTTGGGAATATAGTAATGGTATAGTGATTTGGGAATATCAATTAAAATGGACAGATTATCTCCGAAACGGAGCTTCTGTATATAGGTATATTCTTTTACATAATACAAAGCCTCTTCTATGGTGCTGAATGGCTTGCCTTTCAGGGACATGCGTTCAATATCTGCAAGTGCAGTCAGAGCATGATGACATTCTTCTTTTCTATCCATATCTACCAGGCCGGAAATACAATTTAAAGTATTGTAAAGAAAGTGAGGATTGATCTGTGCCTGGAGGCTCTCAATTTCAATGTTTTTTGTAAGAATTTCCTGTTCATGGATCTTTTCAGATAATGCATGGATACGTGAAAGAGTCTGATTGTATACATTGGATAACTGGGAAAATTCAATGGAACTCTCCATATGGATAAATGCATCATTATTGATCGCTTTTGTTTTATTCAGTTTTTCCATAAAATAGTCAAATTCATCTGCTATGCTCCGGGAGATAAAGCGTGTTGCTCCGATGATTGCAATCAGAGCAAGAATAGAGGGGAAAAGCAACAGGATTACAAACATCCGGGCATTTTTATAAACTAATGACTGATTAGTTATCAGCAATAATTGCAGATTATTTATGCTGGTGGAAAAAGAAGATGCTGTATATTTATACGTCTGTGTATTCAGACGTTTATTTTCTACGAGCTCAAAAATGTTCTGTTCTGAAAGTTCAGTAGTATTTCTAAAAATATGATGATTATTATCAATTAAAACAAATTGGTACACGTTACTATTAGGGAAAAGATTTTGTCAAAAACAGTAGCCTTGGGTTCTACGATTAGTGTACCAAGACGATTCTTTCCTGTAGTTTCAGTTTTTCCAGTCCATTGATAAATATTTCTACATATGTACAATTTATCTGAATCATCAGTACTCCCAAAGAGAAAAGGTAATCCGTGAAAATCATCACCTTTTTTCAGAATCTCTGTAATGTAAGAGGGAGAAAGATCGGATACCAACTGTGATGAGTAGTTGGTTGTTGAAATCAGCTTTCCGTTGTTAGTGATAAAAAATACATTATCTGAATAGTTCATGCTTAAAGAAGGATAATAGGGAGCATCGTTTAATAAAAGCTGTTGGAATTCCAGCCCATCATCCTGTGTTATATTTATAAGATTGTTCTGTGTTGCATTTTTATAGAAAAAGATACTGGAATCGGAGGTAAACTGAGAAAAATAGGATTCCAGTGATGTGAGCGCCGTATTAGAGTAGGCTGTTTGTTCATGTTCGGAGGATTCCTTCACAGAATGAAAATAAAATATGGTATCAATTGCTCCGATGGAAAGAAATGTGATTAGTAAGATAGGAATCACATAACGTGTGTATTTGATTCGAATACTGATGGGGCGAGTTATTTTTTGTTTCATACAAACCTCTTTCTTATAAATGTATCAAATTATTCTGCTTTTTTATTATAACATATGAGATTCGGAAAAAAAGAGGTGGTAAAAAATTTGGTATAGGATGTCATTATTCTGGAATCGAAAAACACTATAAATGAGAATATAATAAAGACATCAAAGAACAGGAGGTTTTTATTTATGAGAAAGAGAGTAATCAGTACCTTGTTGGCAATGGCAACAACAGCAGGTTTATTTGCCGGAAATGTATCTGCAGTGTACGCAGAAGGAAAGTCATCCGGAGATTATGAATATCAAGAGCTTGAGGATGCCGAGATTACATATTATAATTATTCTGTAGAAGGAAAAGAACTGTACGAGAAGGAAATCGCTGCTTACAATGAAGTTCATCCGAACGTGAAAATTAATCTTGAACTTGTTGGCGGCGGTACAGACTGGCGTTCTACATTAAAGGCTGAAATTTCAAGTGGTCAGGCACCGGATCTTGTGGTTATGGAAGGTGCATCAGATTTTGATACATTTGGCGATATGATTGAAGATCTTAGTGACCAGCCATGGGTGGAGCATATATATGAAAACAATGTCAGTGACTGTAAAGTTGGGGATGCAATAGTTGGTGCACCATCAGGTGTAGTGTGCTATGGTCTGCTGTATAACAAAGCTGTTTTTGAGGCCTGTGGCATTGATGGTTCTACATTAAAGAGTTACGATGATATTGATGCAGCTTTTGGCAAAGTTCAGGATGCTATTGATGCAGGAGAACTTGCAGATCAGTTCCCAGATCTTGAAGCGGTTGTTTCACTTCCGGCGGCAGAATCATGGGTACTTGCAAATCATGGTGCAAATCCGGCAATTCAGGCAGAGTTTGGAACTGCATTTGAAACTTATGAAGCGAAGTCTCTTGATTTTAAATATGCAGATGCATTAAAGGACTATATTGATCTGATGGTAAAATATTCTCCTGATGCAGACAAACCAGAAGCATTGGTTGGAGTTGATTATGATAGTGCAATGGGCGGTTCCTTCTGTATTGGAAAAACAGCTGTTATTCAGATGGGACAGTGGGTTGCTCCTGTAATCGATGAAATTGATCCGGAGCTTCGTGAGAACATTGGCGTTCTTCCAATGCCTTTAAAGGGAGTGGACGAAGATAATATCTGTTATGGTATTGCTTCCTATTTTGTTGTCAACAAGAATTCAGATGATGCAAAAAAAGCTGCTGCAAAAGATTTTGTAAATTGGCTGCTTATGTCTGATGAAGGAAAAGCATTAATTACTTCTAATATCAGTCTTCCATTTGATAATTTTGCAGATTTTCCATCTGAAAACGTAATCAGTCTTGCATGTGAACCATATGCAAAAGAAGGAAATACTTTCTCATTAGTATTTGGTGGTTATCCAGATGGTTGGTCTGATTTATTAGGCGCTGGAATCCAGAGCTATATTGCCGGGGAAAAAGAGTGGGATGCTGTTGTTGAAGAAGCAAAAGCAAACTGGGCAGAAATGAGATAAAGAAAAGTTTCAGGACAGCCGGAAAACACTCTGGCTGTCCTTTTATGGAGGAAATGATATGCGTAAATCGAAAAAAATATTCTGGCTTTTTCTTGCTCCCTGTTTGATTACTTTTTGTATTGCTGTTGTAATTCCTACAATAACAGGTATTTATTATTCTTTTACAGACTGGGACGGACTCCATTCAAATTGTGATTTTGTTTTTCTGGACAATTACATCAGTGCATTTCATGATATTTACTTTCAAAATGCTTTTGTTTTTACTTTTAAATTTGTAATTATAACAGTGATAGCGGTAAATGCGGTTGCATTTGCAACTGCTATGTTGGTAACTCAGAATATAAAGGGAAAAAATTTATTTAGAAGTATTTTCTTTATGCCTAATCTGGTAGGTGGTGTGCTGGTAGGATTTGCATGGCAGTTTATTTTTTGTGATGTATTTGACAGTATTGGAGAGCTTCTTGGAATTAACTGGCTTTGTGATTGGCTTTCTACTAAGTCTACAGGTTTTTGGGGTTTGGTTATTCTTGTTGTATGGCAGATGAGCGGATATATGATGCTGATCTACATTGCACAGATACAGAATATTCCGGAAAATTTGTTGGAGTCTGCGAGAATTGATGGTGCAAGTTCTTTTCAGTGTTTCTGGAAAATTAAGCTTCCATTGATGATGCCTGCTTTTACTATTGGACTTTTCCTTACTCTTACAAATTGTTTCAAACTGTATGACCAGAATCTGACTTTAACTGGAGGTGGCCCGGCGAAATCTACAGAAATGCTTACTATGGATATTTGTAATACAGCATTTTCAAGAAACATGTATGGAATGGCACAGGCAAAAGGAATTATCTTCCTTGTTGTAGTTGCACTTATTACAGTAAGCCAGCTGATGTTTACCAAATCTAAGGAGGTGGAGATGTAATGCAGAGGAAAAAAATAATCTCTAAAACAGTGATTATCTTGTGTTGTATTATACTGGCAGCATTTTTTATCTTCCCGATTTTATTATTGTTTATTAACTCATTTAAATCTTTAAAAGAAATTTATATTAGTGTTCTCCAGCTTCCTAAGACACTGAATTTGGACAATTATATTTCAGCGTTCAAAGAACTGGATTACCTGAATGCCATCAAAAATTCCCTGATCATAACCTGTACGGTAACGGTTGCAAACGTGATCTGCTGTTCTATGGCAGCGTGGGTACTGGTACGATATAAGACAAAAACAAGCAAACTGATATTTACCATTTTTTCTGTTGCAGTGCTTGTTCCATTTCAGTGTGTTATGCTTCCATTACTGGCAGAAATGGGAAAATTAAATATGATTAATATGCCAGGACTGATGCTTGTAAATCTTGGATTTGGTTCTTCTATGTCGATCATTTTGTTCCATGGATTTATGAAAAATGTTCCGGTAGAGTTAGAAGAGGCTGCGTCAATTGATGGTGCCAGCCAGCCAAGAATATTCTTTACAATTGTGTTGCCCCTGATTAAGGGAATTGCAGTAACCGTTGCAATCTTGAATGTTATGTCTCTTTGGAATGATTATTTACTCCCATCGTTGACAATCAACCGAAGTGGAACGCAAACTCTTCCTCTTCGGACTTATCTGTTCTTTGGTGCTTACACAAAGAAATGGAATCTTGGTTCTGCGGCGCTTGTTATGGCAATTATTCCGGTAATTATTTTTTATGTTCTTTGTCAGAAGCACATTATTAAAGGTGTAACTGAGGGAGCGGTGAAAGGTTAAGTTTTACTGGCTGTGATGAATAGTGACGGTTAATACGGAAAAAGGAGATAGAAAATATGTGTTGGACTGTAAATGAAATAAAAAAAGGTGTTTGGCATGTTGATGAGAGTGGATTGAATGCCATGTATGTAGTAAAGGGTAGTAAAATGTCTGCAGTAATTGATGCAGGAACTGGAATCGGTGATTTTAAGGGGCTGGTAGAGTCTTTGGTAGACAATCCCTATGTTGTGCTGATTACTCATGGACATGTAGACCATGCTGGCGGATGTGGTCAGTTTATAGAGGCTTATATTAATGAAAGAGATTATCAGGCTGCGCTGAATATAAAGGTAGAAGATCGAGAAAGATATTTAAAGAATATGGAAAGTGCCGGTGCTGTTGCACCTGGAAGCTTGAGTATTGCGGAAGAACTAAAAAATGATAAGAAACCAGAGTTTCGTTTTATGAAAGAAGGAGACATTTTTGACCTTGGAGATAAAAAGCTGGTTATATATGAGATGACAGGACATACGGCTGGATCTGTATGTATTCTGGATGAAGAGGATAGAATTTTGTTTTCCGGTGACAGTGTAAATGATTTGGAACTGATCTGTGCTCCGGCCAAGGATCGAGAGGCTTTACTGAAGGAATGGTATGAGGCTGGAAAAAGAATTTTTGCAAGAAAAGATTCATTTGACATCTGTGGCGGTGGGCATTGTCTGATTCCAATTGAAAAAGCAGAAGAAACACTGACATGTGGGGAAATGATTTTATCTGGTGAATTACAGGCAAAAGTTGAAAAGGTTCATTTTTTCCATGCACCGTTTTATAAGTATAAAGACAGTCGACTTTATAATGGAGATTTTGCAGCATTGCATTCAGAGGATAAATAAAGAGAATTTGAAGCTATTACGTGAGGTGAGGTAATAGTATTGTTTCAAGTGAACTCTAACGGTATGACTAAAAAATTGTATATTGTAAGTATAAAAACACGAAAAATGTCCTTGGTAGCTAACCTGGGACATTTTTCTGTATGTGGAGATGGAATGTCTATGATGTAGTGAGAAGATGAGAAATTGAGTTAAAAACGTGAAAATATTATGAATAAAGGCTCATAAAACGTGAAAAATAAATTGACAAATCATCATAAAACGTGATAGCTTTGAAGAAAGGGGGCAGTTCTATGTATTTAAAAAGAAAGATAGATGAGTATCTGTTAGAGTGGAAAAAAAATGAAGAAAGACTTCCGTTAATTATAAAAGGTGCAAGGCAGATTGGAAAAACGGAATCTATTAATCATTTTGCAGAACAAAATTACAGTAATATTGTGAGTATTAATTTTGTTCTGGAACCTAAATATAAAACAATATTAAGTGACGGATATGCTGTTGAAGATATTATAAAAAATATTTCTATGATAGATACATCAAAAAAATTTATAGCAGGTGACACTGTGATTATTTTTGATGAATTACAGGAGTTTCCGGATATTGCAACTGCTCTGAAGTCATTCAGGATAGATGGAAGATTTGATGTCATATGCAGTGGTTCTTTGCTTGGAATCAATTACAGAAAAATTCATAGTAACAGTGTAGGATATAAAACAGATTATGAAATGTTTTCGATGGATTTTGAAGAATTTCTGTGGGCAAAAGGATACTCAGAGAAGCACATTGAAGATATCCTGAAACATATGCAGACAGGAACTCCATTTTCAGAAACCGAATTATCAGTCTATAAAAAATTGTTTTTGGAATATTGTGTACTTGGCGGTATGCCTGCAGTAGTAAAAGTATATATTGAAAAGAATCTTTTTACAGATACTCTGGAAATCCAGAGACAGATCCAGATGGATTATGAAGAGGATATCAGAAAATACGCTGAAGGTCTGGATCAGACTAAAATTGTAAGCGTCTATCGGAACGTACCTGTACAGCTTGCAAAAGAAAATAAAAAATTTCAATTAAGTAAAATAGACAAAAAAGCCAGAAGTCGAGAATATATGGGATGTATAACCTGGCTCGAAGATGCAGGTGTGATTTCTGTATGTTATTGTCTACAGTATCCGGAGCTTCCATTAAAGGGAAACTATGATGACTCAAAATTCAAAATCTATTATCCGGATACAGGATTGTTGATTGCTTCATTAGATGAGGAAGCACAAGAAGATCTTCGGGCGAATAAAAATCTTGGAGTATACAAAGGTGCTTTATATGAAAATTTTGTAGCAGAGGCGTTTGTGAAACAGGGGCTTGGACTATATTATTATAAAAAAGAAAATGCTACCTTGGAAGAAGATTTTTTTGTAAGGACAAAAGACGAGCTGGTTCCGGTAGAAGTGAAGGCGAACAGGAACCGGTCTAAGTCATTGAGGCAATTGATATCCGGTGATTCTTATGGAGATATTCACTGGGGAATAAAACTTGCAGACAGCAATGTTGGAATAGAAGACGGGATTTACACATTCCCATATTTCTGTACGTTCTTATTAAAACGATATCTCAGGGGAAAATGATAGCTATGTGGAGGCGAATAATACAGTAAAAAAATATTGATTCACGCAGAAACAGATAGTAAGTTGACTCTTGTTCCGATAAAAATATAAAAATAAATAGTTTTTGGATTGAAATCCTAAAACTATTTATTTTTATATCTATTTTGGAATATAATTAGTAAAAAAGAAGGGAGCATTATTATGATTATAGAAAGAAAAGAATATTTAGAAAAACTGATAGCCTGGAAAGATAAGCAGTTGATTAAAATTGTTACAGGTGTACGACGTTGTGGAAAATCTATGCTTCTGGAAATTTATCGCAATTATTTAAAAGAGCATGGGATTGAGGAAGAACAGATTATTTCTATTAATTTTGAATAACTGCGCGTCGCATTCTCGTTACTTCAGCCTGCAAATAAAAAGTCAATACTAAAATTGAAGAAAGTCAAAAAACTTTACAGGTTAAAAATTAGGCATTAAAATAAGGCCACCACAACCAGTGCTGGTCTGAAAGTAAAAGTTTTGAATTAGCTTGGATCAGGAAAAACAGAAAGATATTCTTTCACTCGTCCAT
>SKEQ01001197.1_pt1 | contig 11439 bp, 10 predicted proteins | sample 4826751 | NCBI WGS metagenome assembly SKEQ01 (sample SAMN11008805, study PRJNA524170) | human gut metagenome | biome: Human fecal sample; material: Feces; isolation source: fecal sample from pouch patient p44 | host: Homo sapiens | place: Israel: Tel-Aviv | collected 2013-07-11 | reverse complement strand
TCTCATTGCACCCAAATTTATTTTTCACAAAAATAATACTAGATTTTATTACGCGATCGATTATTTATTTCCTGAAAAACAAATAAAAAAATCCCCGCCAAATGGCAGGGATCTTAGATTCTGTGCTTTTAAGCAGAGATTACAGGCTGGTTACGTTACCAGCTGCCGGGCCTTTAGCGCCGCTTTCGATGGTGAAGGACACTTTCTGACCTTCGTCCAGAGATTTGTAACCATCGTTCTGGATAGCAGAGAAGTGTACGAACACGTCTTTAGAGCCATCGTCAGGAGTGATGAAGCCGAAGCCTTTGTCAGCGTTGAACCATTTTACGATACCAGTCATTTTACCGGACATAGTGTATTACCTTTAATAATTAAGTGTGCCTTTCGGCGATATGGCGTGCTTTACAGATTTTGAAGCGTTAAAGGAATGTGCACTACGAGGGGTATCAACGATAACTCTTGAAGGGACTTGCCTTACTACACTGCTTTAATGGTCTGTACGTCAAACCGTTGATGTGCATTAAGCCACGCATTGGCGGGTGATGCAACAATTATTTTTCATATTTATGATTAATCGGTTGGAAAACGGTCCTGTCATCAGGACCGTAAACAGCAATAAAGTGGATAAAAGTCTATTCCATCAACTGCTTACTTAATGCCGGGTTGGCTTGAATCAAACGCATCAATTTTAGTTCGGCACTTGAAGGCTTCACGCGTCTGGATTCCCATTCCTTTACCATGGCGACTGATACGCCCAAAACCCGGGCGAAATCATCGATTTTTAATCCTGTCCCTTTTCGTAACTGCTCAATTTCGGTACAGGACGTTGTTCTGTGCGTCAGGGTAATTTTCTGCGTTTCATCTTTAAAAACAATCTGTTCCAGGCTGCTCAACAGCTCATGCATTGGATCTTTATATTCCATTGAAAACTCCTCAAATCACACTGCGGGATCGTGAATTGCATCGAAGCTCATTAAGAATAGTCGGGAAAAGCAGACACAGCGGGGTGAAGTCAGGGCATGCTCTGGCTATGATTCGATTCAGCCAGTCATTTAGCGTGACTTATAGCCACCTAACGATCTGATAAATGCCGATATATCTCTTACCACTCCTGGTTTGTAAAGATTTCGAAAATCTAACCTTCTGCGAAGGCGTAAATCTCTGGCTACAAAAAAAGCAACGGCACTATCATTTTTTAACAATGAAACAACAAATTAACCTTGTTTCATTTTCTCCATGATTTTACCAGGAAGATTACGTAGAAAGGGTATCCTGCAAGCCTGTCCTGGACTATCCTTGTCACGTCAGACACGCGTGTGTCGTTGTGCGCTTTTTTTGGGTGAAAGGAGTAAGAAAATGGCGACAGGAAAGTCCTGCTCTCGCTGGTTTGCGCCTCTTGCGGCGTTATTAATGGTAGTTAGCCTGAGTGGGTGTTTTGATAAAGAAGGCGATCAGCGTAAAGCGTTTATCGACTTCCTGCAGAATACAGTGATGCGTAGCGGTGAACGTCTACCAACCCTGACTGCCGATCAGAAAAAACAGTTTGGTCCTTTTGTCTCTGATTACGCGATTCTGTATGGTTATTCTCAGCAGGTGAATCAGGCGATGGATTCCGGTCTGCGCCCGGTCGTAGACAGCGTTAACGCAATTCGCGTACCGCAGGATTACGTTACGCAAAGCGGTCCGCTGCGTGAAATGAACGGTTCGCTGGGTGTGCTGGCGCAACAACTGCAAAATGCGAAGTTGCAGGCCGATGCTGCGCACTCTGCGCTAAAACAGACCGATGATTTGAAACCGGTCTTTGATCAGGCATTCACCAAAGTGGTAACAACGCCAGCTGATGCATTGCAACCGTTGATTCCGGCTGCACAAACTTTCACGCAACAACTGGTGATGGTTGGAGACTACATTGCTCAACAAGGTACTCAGGTGAGCTTTGTAGCAAATGGTATCCAGTTCCCGACTTCGCAGCAGGCAAGTGAATATAACAAACTGATTGCGCCGTTACCGGCACAACATCAGGCGTTTAATCAGGCCTGGACTACAGCAGTTACTGCAACCCAATAAAGAGTAAAAGCCCGAGCGATTATCGGGCTTTACTTCACGCAGTCGCGGCTTAGTCCGCGACGTGCGGATTCACACAGTTCTTCTCAACCTTTCCTTGTAACGTATCAATCAAATTATCCACGGCACAGGCGGCCATGCCATAACGCGTCTCATGGGTGGCAGATCCAATATGCGGTACTGCGACGACGTTGGCCATTGAGAGCAACGGCGAATCTACGGACAGTGGCTCTTGTTCGAAGACATCCAGCCCGGCGGCGTGAATTTCGCCTTTCTGCAATGCAGCAATCAGTGCATTTTCATCAACCACCGGGCCACGTCCGGCATTAATGAAAATGGCGGAGGATTTCATTTTGGCGAATTGTTCTGCGCCAAACAGATGATGCGTCTCATCAGTTAACGGCAGGATCAGGCAAACGAAATCTGACTCTTGTAACAGAGTATCCAAATCGCAGTAGCGGGCGTTGAAGCGTTCTTCTGCTTCTTTATGGTGGCGGCGCGCGTTATAGAGGATGGGCATGTTGAAGCCAAAGTGCGCACGTTGTGCCAGCGCCATGCCGATCCGTCCCATCCCGACAATGCCCAGTGTTTTATGGTGAACGTCAGTGCCGTACCAGTCCGGGCCTATGCTCGCGGTCCATTCGCCTGCTTTTACCCGTTCTGCTACCTCCACAACCCGACGAGCGGTAGACAACACCAGCGCCATCAGCGTATCGGCGACGGTTTCTGTTAATACGGTTGGCGTGTGCATCAGCAGAATTTTTCGGGCGGTAAGCGCATCGACATCAAAATTGTCATAGCCGACGGAGATCGTTGATGTGGCACGCAGTTTCGGCATTTTTTCCAGCAATGCGGCATCTACATTCTCGTTTGAACCCAGTAAACCTTCAGCTTCGGCAAAAATTGCTGCATTTTGTTCGACGGTTTGTGGGCTGAGGTTTGCCACCTGGTGAACGGTGAAATGCTCTTGCAGGCGTTGCAGTAAATCATCAGGTAAGGCTTTGTAGAGGATAACGGACGGCTTCATGCTTCTCTCCATTCACTGATAAGGCGATCACCTTAGCCTGAAATATGATGAAGGAAAACTGAAGAATGCCAGGTGATTTCTGCATCACCTGGCATGAAAGGGATTACAGCGGGCTTAAGGTAATTTCTACACGGCGGTTTTGCGCCTTACCTTCTGCGGTGCTGTTGCTGGCGATTGGGTTAGCCGGGCCAAGGCCCTGAGTACGGATGCGGCTGGCGTCCACGCCCTGGGTGATCAACGCGCTGGCAACGGAATCCGCACGTTGCTGGGAGAGACGCATGTTCAGGTCGTGACCACCCGTGCTGTCGGTATAACCAATCACGTTAACCGCCGTTTTCGGATACTCTTTCAGCACCATTGCCACGCCGGTCAGGGTGTTAGCGCCTGCCGGTTTCAGGGTCGCGCTGCTGCTGTCGAAGGTCACATTGTTCGGCATATTGAGGATAATGTTATCCCCGCTGCGGGTTACGCTAACACCAGTGCCGCGCATTTTGTCACGCAGCTTCGCTTCCTGCACATCCATGTAATAACCCACGCCGCCGCCCAGAGCTGCGCCTGCTGCTGCGCCAATCAGCGCGCCTTTACCGCGATCTTTCTTCGAAGAAGAGAGCGCACCAATACCCGCGCCCACGAGAGAGCCCAGACCTGCGCCGATAGCAGATTTGCCTGCTTCGCGTTCGCCGGTGTAAGGGTTAGTTGTGCAGCCAGATACCGCCAGAGCGCCACTCACTACGGCGGCAATAAGATAAACACGTTTCTTCATTGTTAATCCTTAATAACCTTTTTATTCTTTGCCACGGGTTCCGTGGCGGGAGATTATGCCGCGTGAACATGAAGATTATTCCTGGGAATACTCGGAAATTTGTAAGTAATATTTAACTGCTCAATACATCTAACCTTTCAGGAGTCTTCGGTTTGGCCAACTCATCCTCACGATATTCCGTTCTGACTGCCGCCCACTGGGGGCCCATGCTGGTTGAAACCGACGGCGAAACCGTGTTTAGCTCGCGTGGCGCGTTAGCCACAGGAATGGAAAACTCCTTGCAGAGCGCGGTTCGCGACCAGGTTCACAGCAATACACGGGTACGATTTCCAATGGTGCGCAAAGGCTTTCTCGCGTCACCGGAAAACCCGCAAGGCATTCGTGGGCAGGATGAATTTGTTCGCGTGAGTTGGGATGAGGCGCTGGATCTTATTCACCAACAACATAAACGCATTCGTGAGGCTTATGGTCCGGCATCGATTTTTGCTGGTTCCTACGGCTGGCGTTCAAACGGCGTGCTGCATAAGGCCTCGACATTATTACAACGCTATATGGCGCTGGCAGGCGGTTATACCGGGCATCTGGGGGATTATTCGACTGGTGCGGCACAGGCGATCATGCCGTATGTCGTAGGTGGCAGCGAAGTTTATCAACAGCAAACCAGTTGGCCGCTGGTGCTGGAACATAGCGATGTCGTGGTGCTGTGGAGTGCTAATCCACTCAATACGCTGAAAATTGCGTGGAATGCATCCGATGAGCAGGGGCTTTCTTACTTTTCTGCACTGCGTGACAGTGGGAAAAAGCTGATCTGTATTGATCCAATGCGATCGGAAACCGTCGATTTCTTTGGCGATAAAATGGAGTGGGTGGCACCGCACATGGGCACCGATGTTGCGCTGATGCTGGGGATCGCCCATACGCTGGTGGAAAATGGTTGGCACGACGAAGCGTTTCTGACGCGTTGCACCACAGGTTATGCCGTCTTCGCCTCTTATTTGCTGGGCGAGAGTGACGGAATAGCGAAAAACGCCGAATGGGCGGCAGAGATTTGTGGGGTTAACGCAGCGAAAATCCGCGAGCTGGCGGCTCTTTTCCACCAAAACACGACCATGCTGATGGCTGGCTGGGGAATGCAGCGCCAACAGTTTGGTGAGCAAAAACACTGGATGATCGTCACGCTGGCGGCAATGTTGGGGCAAATCGGCACACCCGGCGGCGGTTTTGGTCTTTCTTATCATTTTGCCAATGGTGGTAACCCCACGCGGCGTTCTGCGGTGCTCTCTTCCATGCAGGGCAGCTTGCCGGATGGCTGCGATGCGGTGGATAAAATCCCTGTTGCCCGCATTGTTGAAGCACTGGAAAACCCTGGTGGCGCATATCAACACAACGGTATGAACCGACATTTCCCGGATATTCGTTTTATCTGGTGGGCGGGCGGTGCCAACTTTACTCATCATCAGGATACCAATCGTCTGATCCGTGCCTGGCAAAAACCGGAGCTGGTGGTGATCTCTGAATGCTTCTGGACGGCGGCGGCGAAACACGCGGATATCGTTCTGCCTGCGACTACCTCTTTTGAGCGTAATGATCTCACCATGACCGGTGATTACAGTAATCAGCATCTGGTGCCGATGAAGCAAGTGGTGCCGCCACGCTATGAAGCGCGTAATGATTTTGATGTTTTTGCCGAGTTGAGTGAACGTTGGGAGAAGGGCGGCTATGCGCGGTTTACGGAAGGAAAAAGTCAGCTGCAATGGCTGGAAACGTTTTATAACGTTGCCCGGCAGCGCGGGGCAAGCCAGCAGGTTGAATTGCCGCCATTTGCTGAGTTCTGGCAAGCCAACCAGTTAATTGAGATGCCGGAAAACCCGGACAGCGAGCGGTTTATTCGCTTCGCTGATTTTTGCCGCGATCCGCTGGCGCATCCGTTAAAAACCGCCAGCGGCAAGATTGAAATCTTCTCACAGCGTATTGCCGATTACGGTTACCCGGATTGCCCTGGGCATCCAATGTGGCTGGAGCCGGACGAATGGCAGGGCAATGCCGAACCAGAACAGTTGCAGGTACTTTCTGCCCATCCGGCGCACCGCCTGCACAGCCAGCTGAATTACAGTTCTCTGCGCGAATTGTACGCGGTAGCAAACCGTGAGCCTGTCACCATTCATCCTGACGATGCTCAGGCGCGCGGCATAACCGAAGGGGATATGGTGCGGGTGTGGAACTCCCGTGGGCAGATCCTTGCCGGAGCGGTCATTAGCGAGGGAATTAAACCTGGCGTGATTTGCATTCACGAAGGGGCATGGCCGGATCTGGATTTAACCGCTGACGGTATTTGTAAAAACGGCGCAGTGAACGTGCTGACCAAAGATCTCCCCAGCTCGCGGCTGGGGAATGGCTGTGCGGGTAATACGGCGCTGGCATGGCTGGAAAAATACAACGGTCCGGAACTGACACTTACAGCGTTTGAACCACCGGCCAGCTCATAATCCAGGTGGGTAGTTGGGTTTCATCCTGCCATGCGCAATCGACAATGTGAAAACCCTGCGCACGGTAAAAATCTATCGCCGGTTGATTTTTTTGATAAACCTCCAGCATCAGATGGGGATAGCGCTGCTGCACATACTGCATCAGCGCCTTACCAATACCGCGTCTGACGGCCTTCGGTGCGACAAACATTGCTGCCAGAAATCGGCCTTCCATAATGCTGACAAAACCGAGAAGCTTACCGTCCTCTTCCCAGACCCAGTTTTGCGCGTTGGCAAGATAGGCATCCCGCACCAGCGGAATGCAGTCACGCCAGTAATTCGCTTTTATAAAGGGATGCCCCCAGGTTGTACTTTCCAGCCACAGTTCGAGGATCGCGGGGAGTTCTGAACGTTGCGCTTCCCGAATCATGGTTTATTTCCCGGATAGCAACAGCAGCCAACCACATGATCATTCACCAGCCCACATGCCTGCATAAAGGAGTAACAGATTGTGGTGCCGACAAACTTAAAACCACGTTTTTTCAGTGCCTTAGATAGGGCGTCGGAGGCGGACGTAGATGTGGGAATTTCGCTCAACGTTGTGGCTTGTGTCACCTGTGGCTGATGATTTACAAACGACCAGACAAAGTCGGCAAACGGTTCGCCGTTCTGTTCCATTTGCAGGTACGCCCGCGCATTACCAATAATTGCCTGAATTTTCCCTCGATGGCGGATAATCCCGGCGTCCTGTACCAGTCTTTCGACATCCTCTTCCTGCATTGCTGCGACCTTCACCGGATCGAACTGATGAAAGCAGGCGCGATAGTTTTCGCGTTTTTTGAGGACGGTGATCCACGATAACCCAGCCTGCTGCCCTTCAAGGCAGATCATTTCGAACAGTTTTTTACTGTCAGTTTCAGGCACGCCCCATTCATTATCATGGTAGGCAATATAAAGCGGGTCCTGACTCACCCAGCCGCAACGTTCCATACTTTCCCTCGCTATGTACCCGATCGTAAAAATTTCAGCCGCTTTTCTTGACGCATCGGTGAAAAAGTCAATATTTAATACAGGGCTACTATGCCCGATATCCTTCATACAATGACAATAATATTGCCGAATTCGGCTCTTCCCTGGAGTCGTGTTAATGATCATAAAAAAAAGCGGTGGTCGCTGGCAGCTAAGCCTGCTGGCGAGCGTGGTAATCAGTGCCTTTTTTCTCAACACAGCTTACGCCTGGCAACAAGAATATATCGTTGATACGCAACCCGGACATTCCACAGAGCGTTACACCTGGGATAGTGATCATCAACCTGATTACAACGATATTTTGTCGCAACGTATTCAAAGTAGCCAAAGGGCGCTGGGACTGGAAGTCAATCTGGCGGAAGAAACTCCTGTGGATGTGACCAGCAGTATGAGTATGGGCTGGAATTTTCCTTTATATGAACAGGTTACAACCGGCCCGGTCGCGGCATTACATTACGATGGCACAACCACCTCGATGTATAACGAGTTTGGCGACAGTACTACCACGCTGACCGATCCGTTATGGCATGCCAGCGTGAGTAGCTTAGGCTGGCGTGTTGACTCCCGGCTTGGCGATCTCCGACCCTGGGCGCAAATCAGCTATAACCAGCAATTTGGCGAGAAAATCTGGAAGGCGCAATCAGGCCTGAGCCGGATGACGGCGACAAACCAGAACGGCAACTGGCTGGATGTCACCGTAGGCGCTGATATGTTGCTCAATCAAAATATTGCCGCCTATGCCGCGCTAACTCAGGCAGAAAATACCACTAATAATAGCGACTATCTGTATACGATGGGGGTTAGCGCCAGATTTTAACGTAACAGTCACAATTGAAACCATTGAATAACAACAGTTGTGGCGATAGTGGGTGCTAACTTACCAAATAATAAATTTGGTGAATAATTGTCGCGTCATTCATTCCTGAACTAAGGCATTTCATTCCGTTCTGATGGCATTTCATGCCGTTTTTCCCCAGGCATAAAATGCACTTCGTTATGGTTGTCGGCAGAGATTTTTCCTTTTTATTACTGCAGGAATACTGCCATGACACCTTCAAATTATCAGCGTACCCGCTGGCTGACACTCATCGGTACAATCATTACCCAGTTTGCGCTGGGGTCGGTTTATACCTGGAGCCTGTTTAATGGCGCGCTTTCCGCCAAGCTGGATGCGCCGGTAAGCCAGGTCGCTTTCTCTTTCGGCTTGTTAAGTCTGGGGCTGGCAATTTCATCTTCTGTTGCGGGCAAATTACAGGAACGTTTTGGCGTTAAACGCGTCACCATGGCTTCCGGCATTTTGCTGGGATTAGGCTTCTTCCTGACCGCGCATTCTGACAACCTGATGATGCTGTGGTTAAGCGCCGGTGTGCTGGTCGGTCTGGCGGATGGCGCGGGTTACCTGCTGACGCTCTCTAACTGCGTGAAGTGGTTCCCGGAGCGTAAAGGTCTGATATCCGCGTTCGCTATCGGTTCTTATGGTCTGGGTAGCCTGGGTTTCAAATTTATCGACACGCAGCTGCTGGAAACGGTGGGTCTGGAAAAAACCTTTGTGATTTGGGGAGCGATTGCGCTGGTGATGATTGTTTTCGGCGCAACGTTAATGAAAGACGCACCAAAACAGGAAGTGAAAACCAGCAATGGTGTGGTGGAGAAAGATTACACGCTGGCAGAGTCGATGCGTAAACCGCAGTACTGGATGTTAGCGGTAATGTTCCTGACTGCCTGCATGAGCGGCCTGTACGTGATTGGGGTAGCGAAAGATATCGCCCAAAGTCTGGCACACCTTGATGTGGTTTCCGCAGCCAATGCAGTAACGGTTATTTCCATCGCTAACCTTTCAGGTCGTCTGGTGCTGGGCATTCTGTCTGACAAAATTGCCCGTATCCGTGTTATCACCATTGGTCAGGTGATTTCGCTAGTGGGTATGGCGGCCCTGCTGTTTGCACCACTGAATGCAGTGACGTTCTTTGCAGCGATTGCCTGCGTGGCATTTAACTTTGGCGGCACTATTACCGTCTTTCCGTCACTGGTCAGTGAGTTCTTCGGCCTCAATAACCTGGCGAAAAACTACGGTGTGATTTACCTCGGTTTCGGTATCGGTAGCATTTTTGGTTCGATTATCGCCTCACTGTTTGGCGGTTTCTATGTGACCTTCTACGTGATTTTCGCCCTGCTGATTCTGTCATTGGCGCTTTCTACGACGATTCGTCAGCCAGAGCAGAAAGTATTGCGTGAGGTGCATGGCTCAATTTAATGATCAGCCGCCGAGCTACTGGGCTTCAGCCGTAGTGTGAATCAAACCCATCAACGAAATGTATAAACAATGACTCGTAAAATCTGGGCCAGTTAACTGGCCCTTTTTACTGCTTTTTGTAACGCTAAAGTCTCTTTTCAAACTTGCACTTTTGTAAATTTGTGCTTCATGCACATTCTTTCCCCACACTTTTTCCCTTTGCTGTGGTCTACTTATTCGCGCGTGTAGATTTTACTTATCTGACTACCTCCGCACTTTTCCCCTGCCGGGCCTGAAAAGCCGCTAAGCAGGGTGTTATCACCTGTTTGTCCAGGGTTTGTTTGCATGAGATACATCAAATCGATTACACAGCAGAAGCTGAGCTTTTTGCTTGCAATCTATATTGGCCTTTTTATGAATGGCGCGGTTTTTTACCGCCGCTTCGGCAGCTATGCGCACGATTTTACCGTCTGGAAAGGCATTTCTGCTGTTGTTGAACTGGCCGCCACCGTACTGGTGACCTTCTTTTTACTACGTCTTCTTTCGCTGTTTGGCCGCCGCAGCTGGCGTATTCTGGCATCGCTGGTTGTGCTCTTTTCCGCAGGTGCCAGCTATTACATGACCTTCCTTAATGTGGTCATTGGTTATGGCATCATCGCTTCCGTCATGACCACCGATATCGACCTGTCAAAAGAAGTTGTTGGTCTGAACTTTATTCTCTGGTTAATCGCCGTTAGTGCATTGCCTCTTATCCTTATCTGGAATAACCGCTGTCGCTACACCTTGCTCCGACAACTGCGAACCCCAGGGCAGCGTATTCGCAGCCTGGCGGTCGTCGTACTGGCGGGTATTATGGTTTGGGCACCGATTCGTTTGCTGGATATCCAGCAGAAGAAAGTGGAGAGGGCGACCGGCGTTGATTTGCCGAGTTATGGCGGTGTCGTAGCGAACTCTTATCTGCCATCAAACTGGCTTTCTGCGTTGGGGCTGTACGCCTGGGCGCGGGTCGATGAATCTTCCGATAACAATTCTCTCCTTAACCCGGCGAAGAAGTTTACGTACCAGGCACCGCAAAACGTTGATGACACTTATGTCGTGTTTATCATCGGTGAAACCACGCGTTGGGACCATATGGGCATTTTCGGCTATGAGCGTAATACCACGCCGAAACTGGCCCAGGAGAAAAATCTGGCGGCGTTCCGTGGTTACTCCTGTGATACCGCAACCAAACTCTCTCTGCGTTGCATGTTTGTACGTCAGGGGGGCGCGGAAGATAATCCGCAGCGCACATTAAAAGAACAGAATATTTTCGCGGTGCTGAAGCAGTTAGGATTCAGTTCTGACCTCTACGCTATGCAGAGCGAAATGTGGTTCTACAGCAACACGATGGCGGACAACATTGCTTATCGTGAGCAGATTGGTGCGGAGCCACGTAATCGTGGCAAGCCGGTAGATGATATGTTGCTGGTAGACGAAATGCAGCAATCGCTGGGGCGCAACCCGGATGGTAAGCATCTGATCATTCTGCATACCAAAGGTTCGCATTTTAACTACACCCAGCGTTATCCGCGTAGCTTCGCGCAGTGGAAGCCGGAATGTATTGGTGTTGATAGCGGCTGTACCAAAGCGCAGATGATCAACTCCTATGACAACTCGGTGACCTATGTGGATCACTTTATCTCCAGCGTGATTGATCAGGTTCGCGATAAGAAAGCGATTGTGTTCTACGCAGCTGACCACGGTGAGTCAATTAATGAACGCGAGCACCTGCACGGCACGCCGCGTGAACTGGCACCGCCGGAGCAGTTCCGCGTACCGATGATGGTCTGGATGTCAGATAAATATCTGGAAAATCCGG
>SKEQ01001196.1_pt1 | contig 11467 bp, 5 predicted proteins | sample 4826751 | NCBI WGS metagenome assembly SKEQ01 (sample SAMN11008805, study PRJNA524170) | human gut metagenome | biome: Human fecal sample; material: Feces; isolation source: fecal sample from pouch patient p44 | host: Homo sapiens | place: Israel: Tel-Aviv | collected 2013-07-11 | reverse complement strand
CGGAGTATGGATCAAAAACTGCTCCATTTCCTCCAAAAGTGTCTGCAGGTTTTTCGTGACCCCCATAAGCTCCCTGGTCTGGGCAGCATAGTCCGTATCGGCTGCCGGGATCAGCTCACAGGCTCTTTGTCTGCAGTTTTCCAGTTTGGTCAGTGCCTCTTCAATCTTTTCTGTTTTTAAGGCACTGCGAAGTTCGGAAACACTGTAAACTGCCCCATAATGACGCACTTCGCCAGGCACTTCTGCAAGTGCCTCATCTGCCTGCTCTGCATAAGTTTTCATGTTTGAAATATGGGTTTTGCACCCATTTAACAATGTTTTCAGTTCATTGCACAGCGTTGTGATCTCGCTTACCTGGAACACTCGTTTCATTCTATTCCCACCTTTCTTTCATAATGAATAACTTCTCCTTTGTTGATGATTTCTCCATATATTTACTTTTAAAGAGTTTTTTACTTTTCGTGATTTTTTCTTCATTTTACATGATTTTGCCCTAATTTTCAATATTTATAAAAGTTTTTTTGTGCATCATAACCTATCACTTCTCGATTTGAAAGCATCTAAGTTTTCGGGATAACATTTTCTCTGATAACAAAAAACTCCCTTGCATTCTGCTATACCAAAGATTGTCTTTCCTTCTATATAACAAAAACCACAAGAGAGTTTTAGCCACTTTTTTAGTTTTTTAAATTTTCCAAAAATTTAATTGCTTCTTGTACCGTTGTAAATGTACGTGATGATTGATATAACCATCGATTTCTTACATCAGAGTCTTCTAACGTAGGTAAACCTTCTATTTGCCCTAATACCCAATCTCCATTTATAGAAGCTTGTTTAAAATGATTCGCTATTTTCCTCGTTGTGTTAGAATCTCCTTTTACATAACCAGGACATTCATTCTGTAACAATCTTAGAACATTCTCTTTTTCCGCAACCGTTTGAATAGATGGAACCACTTTTTTATAGTGTAATAAAAACCAAAATTCAACGCAGCCTGTTGTCATTAACAATCTTACACGTATGTTCGGTTTCTTACGTAACTTTTTTAATGTAGAAACAATTTTCTGAATCCTATCCCAGCTTCCCGTCTGTCCGTCATCGACATCAAAGAAAAACCATATTTCATCTGTCACCTCTGCATTATTCCGATACTTCGCATCTTTTTTAAATTTTTTATCGGCTACTTCAAACAGACCTTTTACTGGTTTTTGAATCACTGCAACATCTTCAAATTTTTCTTTCAAATATTTAGTGTACTCGATTTCGCTTTCGCCTTCGCAAAAGACGTAAATAAGAGGTTTTATCTTTCGTGCCATTATTCAACCTCCATGGTATCTACATCTGGAACCGCACCATATTTTCCTACAAGATATGCTTTCCTGATATTATCATTTGTTCTTACTGGAAGTTCCGTTAAATTGAACAATTCCGAAACACCGTTTCTTTTGTTCTTATCAACAAAATATACCTGATCTTTTCTTAATATCTCCATATTCAATAATTCGGTATCATGTGTTGTAAAAATAATCTGTGCATGGCCTGGATTGGTTTCTGGACTTTGAAATTTAGAAATGATAAATTCGACTAATAATGGGTGCAATTCCCGATCAATCTCATCTACCATCAATATCCCACCTTTTTGTAACACACGTTCAATTCCTGGGGCAAGTGACATGAGTCTTCTTGTTCCATCAGATTCATCCGAAAGTTCCAATGTAAATAGTTCTTCCTCTCCTGCTTGATTTAATCCACGATGCATGGAGGAGGTTTTCACTTCTCCTATTTTTAAGTTCATTTCAGCAGCTTCTGAAGAATCCTTTAATGCCAGAGTAAATTGTTTTAACGCAGCAACAATTCCCTCCGGAAGATTATTAGGAAGCGAATCATTTGCAGATAATTCTTCATTTCTAATTTCAAAAGACATATCCTCTATCCCAACATCTGCCTGCTTTGCATAAGACACAATTGCTTTTAGCATATTCATATCTTCCACATGTTCCAATAATTGACTTGGTATATCTGTATAATCTTTTGAAAAATAAATACTTTCCCGAAACCATCTCATGGCATCAATACATGGCTGGTAATTCATTACACATGCAATGGAAAAAAATAATTGATTTGATGCAACTGCTTCTGCTATCATTTCCTTTTTCCTTTTTTCGCCATTTGAAGGGAATGAAAACTCCTGATAATTTCTTGAAAATATTTCTGCTTTTTGTCCTTTTGGTGCCGAATACAAATATTCTTTTACAATTTCTTTTTTTGTGGCTGAAAATCCATAAATGTATTTGACACCATCCTGAATGTATTCATATTCAAATCCTGTTGGACACTGTTCCGAATAATCATTTAATGCAAAGGCACGCACTGGAATTTCTGCTTTTTCATGCTGCGTTTTTTGTGCATTTCTTATAAATTGCACACCCAACCAGAAAGCACGAATTACATTACTTTTTCCACCACCGTTTTTCCCAAAAATAGCTACAGCTGGAAGAACTCCTTTCTTTTTATACGGTAAAAGACAACTTTTATATTCTGCATTTCCTTTTGCTTCCATAGACAGAATGCTTTTGTCCCTAAATGAACGATAATTTTCAAATTCAAATTTAATCAGCATGTTATATCCCTCCTTGTATGATATAGTATATCCATAATCTGATAGAAATACAAGAAAAATAATTGCTATTTTAAATTATTTTCCTTGTATTTCTTTGTTTTATATCATACCATTTGTTTTTATATATACAAAACAGGATACTGCAACTTCATATCTGTATGCAATATCCTGTTTCTTTCTTACCCTTATGATATTCCTTTGTGCAGGATTAATTTCACTTTCCGATTAACTCCCGCATTGTGGTAATAACCAAATTCCACTTTCCGATTTTCTTCCCGGACTCCCGTATAACTAAACAGTAACTGGTCTTTAATATTTCCAAGAATTAAAACCTCTCTGCTTGCCAGAAGCATTTCTATGAACTTACTTCTTGTCATCTTCTTCACTTTAAATTCTGAAGTTACAAGGACATAAATACCATAACGGACAGCCTCTTCCAAAATATCAATCATGCTGTTATCTTCTTCTACATTCTCGTACAATTCCTGAAGCATATCTACCATGACATAAATTGGTGGAAGTGTTTTTGCAAAGTTTTCGATGCTTAAAGAAACATCATCCAATTTGGCTTCTTCATACGCTTCTTTTCTTTCAAAAATATCTTCCTCAATCTGCTTTAAGGCATCTGCAACCGTACTCTTATCACTTGCATAAACTACATTCTCTCTTGACTGGTAAGCAGCAAGTTCATGACTCTTATTATCAAAGAGATATACCTTTTCACCCGAAACCATAGAAAGCATATTTTTGATTACATTTGTTTTGCCTGTTTTTGCATTTCCAATTACAAAGGCTGGTGTCTGTTCCATGGAAAGATAGTACATCTGTAAAGTATCCGTATCCAATCCAATTGGTACTTTCCGGTTTGTCTTTTCATATCCTGGGTAGGATGGAAGCATTGACACCGTAAGTTCTTCCGGCATAACTGGAATTTCTTTTGCCTTTTCTTCCGAAGACTTCTGATCCAGTTCAAAAATAAGTGCTTTCAGTTTTTCATTGTATTCTTTTTCTGTTTCAAACACAACCGGGGTATATAGCTGCATCACATGGATGCTGTCTGTTTTTACAAGCGCCCTTCCTTTATGCTCTTCCGGCAGCTTATAGGAACTCCGTCCAACAAAAGAAGAAAGTTCACTTTCATCAAAATTGAAACCACCGATTCTCATTTTGAAATTGTTTCTGGCTGCACTTCTCATAGCCCCATCTCTGGAAGTCGTTACTGCCAAATAAATACCAAGCCCTGCCCCGTCTCTAGATACTTTTTGTATGAAAGATTCAACAGCTTCTCCCAGTTCTTTTACCACTTCATACTGGTCTATGACAATCACAATGGCTTTTAATGGTTCCGCCTGTGTTTCGTTGTAAACCGAAAAGTTCTGTACCATAGCACGTGCCAGTTTCTTCTTTCTCTCTTTGATTTCCTCTAAAATCAATTTTTGGAATTTTCCGATTTTTTCTTCATGGTCTATATTCATATAGTCCGCAACATGGGGAAGCTGTTTTAATGGGATCATTCCACTGTTACCGAGATCCAAAATATAGAAATTCAGATTTTTCACTGCATTCTTTGCAGATAATCCTAAAATAATCTGCGTCAGCAGCATCGTTTTTCCATATCCGCTGGAAGACAGATATAAAAGATGTCCATTGTTTTCAAAGTCAAGAACATATTCCGTCTGTGCCTGTTCTTCAGGGATATCCATCATACCAATCCCTAATTTCAAATCAACCTTCTTGAAACCGGCACTGTCCTGAATTTCCATCAAATATGGAGATGCAATTTGAAATGCCAGAGATGGAAGCCAGGTCTTTTTCACTTTGACACAATGCTCTTCTTCGTAAAGTTGCTGAAGGTGTTCTACTACAACATCCAACTGACTTTTCTTGAGCTGCTGGCTTTCCTTTCTGCCACTGAAATCCTTATTTAAGGCTTCTCCCTGTCCAAGCATATTCAGCAGATATACCCTGTCGTCTTCCTCTTTTTGTTCCTCTTTTGTTCCGTAGGAAGCGCCACTCCATGCGGACTGGAACAATTCATAAATCTCATTATTACCAACCTGTAAGTATCCACGTCCGGCCTGTGTGATGTTTGCAGCATCTGCCGTATGAAGCATTTCTTTACTGTCCGCTGCATTCTGTACTTTTAAGCACAAACGGAATGTTGAGTTACTCCAAATCTGATCATCTACTACTCCTGATGGTTTTTGTGTTGCCAGAATCAAATGCACTCCAAGGCTTCGTCCGATACGTGAAGTGGAATCCAGTTCTGCCATGAATTCCGGCTGTTCTTTCTTTAACTCTGCAAACTCATCACTGATGATAAACAGATGCGGAAGAGGTTCTTCTGCTTTTCCCATGCGGAATAATTTCTGATAATCATTAATATGGTTTACCCCATACTCCGCAAAAATACGCTGTCTGCGTGCCAGTTCACTCTTAATGGATGCCATTGCCCGCATACTCTCTGCTTTATCTAAGTTTGTAATTGTTCCCAAAAGATGCGGAAGATCTGCAAACAGGTTTGCCATTCCTCCACCTTTATAGTCAATCAAAAGAAAACCGACTTCATGGGGATGAAAATTCACAGCAAGAGAAAGTATATACGTCTGAATGGTTTCTGATTTACCGGAACCTGTTGTACCTGCCACAAGACCATGCGGTCCATGTGCCTTTTCATGCAGGTTCAGTTCGGTGAAATCATTCTCCGCTTTTGCACCAATCGGAACTGCCAGGCTTTTATAAGCACTATGAGACTCCCACCGTTTTTCTACTTCCAGTTGAGTCGGCGTATCGACACCATACATTTCAAAAAATGTCAGTTTATCAGGCACCTGAGAAGTAATCCCCTGCTCATGGATCAAAGGACTTAATGCCCTTGCCATTCTTTCTAGAGAAATTCCTTTTGTGTGTTGTACTTCAAACCGGAGGTTCTTCCTTTCCCCTTCCTCTAATAAAAGATGGGCTTCCTCTGAGTTGTCTAAAATACAGATTGTTCTGATGTTTTCAGGGAGATTTGATTTCTGATCGGTAGTATAAATCATACTAAATCCTAATTCCATTTCTCTGCTTTGCAGGTATTCCATAATCGCATGATTTAAAATCAGTTTTGGTTCATCAATGATAAACAGCAGATGTGGAAGGAAAATGTGTGCTTTTTTCTCTTCTTCCTGTTTTAGTTTTCTCTCTTTTAAAATCTGCTGGATACTTCCCAATATCTGATCCCTAATCTGCTCTGAATAAATTTCTCCGATTACATTGATAAATTCTAACCGCAGATGTGGATACCAGCGCATATACTGGAAATCTTCGGTATATGCTCCGCTATGGATAAAAACAATCTGTAACTCCCGGTAACTTTGGAAAAAAGTTAATTGGGCAAGCATATATTTTAACTGTTCATGGATATTCCGTTTATTTCCAACCAGACCTAAATGTGCTTTTTTCAGATCAATCTCTACGGGAATCTGTTCTACTTTTTTAAATTCTTTTGGAATTTTCTTGGCTCGCTCAATCAGTTCATCCTTTGTCATATCCAGTTCTTTATCTTCGTAAGAAACTTCTATCTGGGACTCGCCTTTCCGGTATCCTAAATTTACTTTTAAAAAGTCATCATCTAAGATGGAACGTTCATAAATACGGCTACTATATTCCAATACCATATCTTGCAGCATAGAAAGTGTCGGTGTCTGATAATCAATCGCTTCCCGTTCTTCTTCCCTCAACTTTTTGATTTCTTTTCGTTTCCGAAGAAGATATTCATCATACATCACTTCCCGATCTTTATTTTCCTGCTTGATATTCCGTTTTTCACTTACATATCTCTGAATAGAAAAAATTAGGGTAATAGCGGTCATTCCTGCCGTCATATACATATAAGGACCACGTTTCATCAATACGCCCATGGCAATCGTAAGTGCCATCATGCAAAGGGGCGGGATGATCAACTGTGCCAGACTCCCTTTTGACATCTCTTTTTTTCTTGGAGGAGCTTTAATTTCTACCTTCTCCTCTTTTCTCTGATATACAACTCTTGGAGAACGTTTATAAAAAGGGAATCCCTCAAAATATTCTTCTTCCTGGCGTTCCGGAAGTAGGGTTGTTTCAAAACATGTTGTATCTGCTAGAACTTCCAGTTTTTCTTTAAAAAACGTAATCATAAAATCTTCAATATGTATCTGATCCCCATTTTTGATGATTATCTGATTGCCATTTACAATCTGATTATTTAGAAATACTTTGATAGTTCCCTCTCTTTTTAAGTTCAAGGTTTCTCCATCCAAACACATCTGCAATGGAAGATGCCATACAAAGTCGTAAGAAAATGAATCCGCTTCTGTCCCAAACCAGATTTGCGGCTTTCTTTTGTATGTTCTGATGGATGTAGCTTTCCTTTCCATGTTTTCTCATCTCCTTTCGTATGGTGTCTTCCAATATCGTTTATAGAAATTAACTTTTACACTTATTACTAATATTTTTGATAACGATTTGTGGAAATTTTTCTAACTGACTTTTCATACATATTTTTCTAGTTAAATTTAAATTCTGTACTCCTAATTTTTACATTTTTCCAACCAATCTAATAACTTATCATAATTAACATACCATCGATTAATAATAATTTTTTTATGTATGTTTCTAAATATTAATTTCACTTTATTCTCAGAAATAATACTATACTCGACATCTCTTCTTTCAAAAAAATGTTCTTTATACCAAATCCCTTCTGATGTCACCCTAATCATTTTCTTTCTTAAACGCATCCAAAGAACAAACAAAAATATTGAACATCCTAATATAAAAGTAGTATACATCAAATTTTCAATATCTTTATCTGCCATAAAAATAGGAATACCAAGAGCAGCCAATATGCCCATAGGTATAAGAAAAAAATTAGCAATTCTTATCATTTTCATATAAGAATCATTCACAAAAATATTAATCTCTTGTGAATTTAATATGTTTTTTTTATTACTTTTCATAACTTTTTATCACAACTCCTGTCTTAGAATGTGGTAAGAATTTTACTTTTATAAAATCATCTTTACAAATACCATTTTCCCAATATAATTCTAGCTCATGTAAATGATTACTCTTTTTTTCTTGTACAACAACACTATAACATTCCAATTTATTTGAAGATTTTACATTATCCCCTTTTATGACAATACCTTCAAGTACTTCCACTTTTCCTGTTACCACAAGTGGTATATCTATTAATGCACTTAGACCAAAGCTACAACTTACAAAAACCATACTCACTATTACTATTAAATTGATTAAAAAATTAACGGTTTTTTTTCGTTTCCTAAGTACTTCTTTTAAACGACATTGTATCATTATTTCTGGATTAAATCGAATCCACCCTTTTCTTATATATCGCACTAATAGATATCCTACAAATATATAAATAAGCAAAACCTTTCCATAAAATATTAGTAGAAACAAATTCCAGTTCATCTTAATCTCCCTCCATGCACTGTTCTGTATAGTCATTGATTATATCGCCAATTTCTTGTGTAAGCATACTATATATCGCTTGTGGTGTTTTATATGCCATATATGACAAAATTATTCTTCGTAATGCCTGTTCTCCTCTAGCACCTAATTTTCCTAAATTATCAAATCCATTTTTATTTAGATTACGAAGTAATTTAGCCAAAGATGTCCCTTTTAATTTACTTCCTATTTTCCCACCTACACTTCCAAAAAACCAGCCAGATGCTATGCCTACTGTTGTATTTGCTAGAATTTCTTCCCTAGGTTTCCCTTTGAGTATAGATGATGTCATAGAAGCAGTTCCGCCTGCAAGCATTCCTGTGCCTGCTACACTAAGACCTTTACCTGGAATTAAGACATTAGTAACTCCTGCCAAGGCACCACCCACTCCATCTCCTACATAATCCTGCCACGATGAATCTTGACCCAATATAATATCAGTAGTTGCCCTTATTGACACGCCTGCCGCTGCCCCCGTTGTTGCACTCATAACAAGTGTTGCTCCCAATGTACCTACCCCACCAGTCGCAATAGTGACAGCTGCTACAGCTGCTGCAGATCCTGCAAGAATAGCCACTTGTTTCCAAGGAACTGCTTTTACACATTCAACAACTGTTTTCGTTGTTTTTTCAATTGCCGTTCCAATGCCGTTTACTACTTTATTAATACCTCTTCCAATATCACTCCAGCTCGGCAATGCACCATCTAAGTCTACCAATACCATTGGTGCATTATAACAGTAACTGTAACGGTTCATACTAAATGGCATATCCATAAAACCGGCAATCAAATCCTGTCCTGCGAACCTTCCGTTTTCCGCCAGATATTCCCTTGCCTGGGCATAATAGGTTCCCGCTGTCTCATCTCTCTGGTATCCCGTATAGCCAAACGGCTGTATCTTCCCCTGGTTCTGATACAGGTCTTCCCCGAAGGCTCCGTATCCATAACTCTCTTTGAGAATTCCGGCACTGTCTTCAATCCGAAGCGGACTTCCCAGTTCGTCCTGAAGGTAATAGTTCCGTTCCCCATTTTCTTCATACGCTGCCACGTTCCCGTCCCAGAAGTATCTCTGGTTTCGGTTTTCCTCTGTCCGCTCCAGGAGGTTATAATACTGTCTGGTCAGGTCCAGGGTATAGGTGATCTGCTGGCTGTTTCCGATTTCCATGCCAATCCTGCTTTGCGGATCCAGTTTCTCCAGCTTCTCTTTTGGAAGGACACCTTCCTGCTTTCCTACCCGGTGTCCCAGTCCGTTGTACTGATACCTTGCCTGTTTTCCTGCCGCATCCACCGCTTCTTCCAGACGGTTGATTGCACCATAGACATACTGTTTTTTCCATGCCCCATTTTCTTGGATGCCGGTTAGGTTTCCTCTCTTATCGTAGCTATATGCTTTTAAGAGCTCTCCATGTTTTTCGCTTACCATCTGGTTGATGACATTGTACTGGTAGGAAGTCCTTTCCCCGCTTTCTTCTTTCCATGTCCGGTTTCCAAAGGCATCATACCCATACCGGGTCTGCATCTGCCCGTCCTTTTGGATTTCTGCCAGCCTGCCCAGTGCATCATAACCATAGCGGTAGTGTCCGCTCTCACGCTCCAGCCCTCTTCTCTCTTTTGTAATGCCACTCTTGTTTCCCAAAAGGTCATACAGATAAGTATAACGGTCAATGACTCCTTCTTGGTCTTGATGTACCAGTTCTGTCAGCTGGTCTTTTCTGTCATAAGCATAGGTGGTCTTTGTTCCATTCGGGAACTGTTTTTCACACAGCCTTCCCAGAGGGTCATAGCCATAGTTGATGATGCTGTCCCCTTCTTTTAATTCTGAAAGACGGAGCTGTTCATCATAACCATAGAAGACCGTCTTGCCATCCGGATAGGTCATGCTTCTTCTTTCTCCTGCTTTTCCATAGGTATAGGATACTTCCCTTCCGTCTGGGTACTGCACCTTTTGTGCTCTTCCCAGTGCATCCGGAGTGATCTTTGTATTTCCTAACCAGTCCTGTACCTCCATGAGCTGACGGAGTGGGTTGTAGGACAGTTTTACTTCCCTTCCGTCAGCATATTGGATACCGGATAAGTCTCCCTGCTTTGTATAAGCATACTTTGTCAGGTAGCCTTCTTTATCCAGCTTGCTAAGGAGCTGTCCTTTCTTATCATAAGTATAAACTTCCCTCTGCTTCAAGGCATCCATGGTTTCTGTGACCTGTCCCCGCAGATCCCTGGTATAACGGGTGACCTGGCACAGCCGGTTTCTTCCATTCTGTTTCTCTGCTTCCAGAAAGTCTGTATCCATACCGGATCCTTCTGTATCTTCCTTCAGGCTTCCCTCTGCACCATACTGGCGGATCTCGATGAGCCGGTCACAGGCATCATACTGGTATTCCGTTTCATTTCCAAGGGCATCCGTTACTTTTGCAAGCTGCCCGCTTAAGGTATAGGCATACCGGGTGGTGTTTCCCTCCCCGTCTGTCATGGAAGTCACATTTCCAAGGGCATCATAAGTATAGGATTTCTTCTCCCCTTCACTTCCTGTGATCTCCGTGATCCGGTCCATGCTGTCATATCCATAACGCAGCACAAACCCGGTGGCAAGGGTATGGGTTTCCAGGTTTCCGTTGGCATCATAGGTAAAGGCTTCTTCTGTACCATCTGAGTATTGGATTTTTTCTAATAGTCCGCCTTTTTGATACTGGTAACAAGTAGTACGCCCTGCCTCATCGGTGATGCTCTCCACATCGCCTAACGGGGTATAAGTATAATGTCTGCTCTCCCCAAGGGCGTTGGTTTCTTTCACCAGGTTCCCGTTTCCATCGTATTCCATGGATACGGTATTCCCCAGGGCATCTTCTGCCTCTATGAGATTTCCTTCCCCATCATACCGGTAGGCATAATGGAGTCCTTCTTCCCCGTTTACTTCCACCACTCTTCCAAGGGCATCATAAACAAACGTGGTCTTCGCCCCGTTTTCATCTTCTTCCCCGGTCCGGTTCCCGTTTGCATCGTAGGTATAGCGTACCACTGCCCCGTCTGCATATTTGATCCGGGATAACAGGTTTTCTTCATTATAAAGATAGGTAGTCCTTGCACCGTCCGGTGCTGTCACCCTTGCAAGGTTCCACATGCTGTCATAAGTCAGGAGGGTTTCCCTTCCTTCTTTATCAATGATCTTGCTTGGGCGGTTTAAGACATTGTATTCCCTTTGGATGCTCGCCCCGTCAAAGTCTGTCACCTTCGTTACTTTTCCACTTGCATTGTATTCATAGCTTTGGCAGTTTCCCTCCGCATTTTCCACACAGGTCACATTTCCCATCGCATCATACGCATACTTTGTGACATTCCCTTTTCCATCGGTAC
>SKEQ01000339.1_pt1 | contig 11469 bp, 8 predicted proteins | sample 4826751 | NCBI WGS metagenome assembly SKEQ01 (sample SAMN11008805, study PRJNA524170) | human gut metagenome | biome: Human fecal sample; material: Feces; isolation source: fecal sample from pouch patient p44 | host: Homo sapiens | place: Israel: Tel-Aviv | collected 2013-07-11 | reverse complement strand
AACGAATTACCGTTAAGGCTGTTTTATCGCTTTGTTGCTGCTGGAGTTGCAGGTGACGTTGCACAATCGCGCCAAGGCGAGTCAACATCCCTTGCTGTTGCCAGGCGTGACCGGTCATCAATACATCAATTTGTTGTTGTATCAAATTCAGGCTTTGCGCGTCATACCACAGGCAATCTTTCAGCAAAATGAGATCTACCGGGGCAACAGCACTGCGACCGCTAAAAAAGGCGCTGGCCTGCAATAATCGGATCGCTTTTTTCCAGCGACGATCCGAGACATAAGGCGCATCCGGTAATTTATTCAGTTGCTGGCGCAGCATAAAAATCAGCTCAAATACATGATCGGGCAGCGTAATTTCACCAATCTCTTTCTGCCAGCGTTCATATTCTTCATCTGTGACCTGCAAGGCATCAGGAACCGGATTGTCGTTTTCATCCTGTTGACTGGTCAGCATGGAGCGGAAATTCGCTTTATCCTGCACTTTATCTAACCACAGACGAATCAGCATGCGGTCATATAACGCTTCCAGACTGCTGTCTGCTTCCGGCAGCTCGTTGGAGGCCGCCACCAGCAGACGCATCGGGATTTTTTCTACGTGTGCACCGTTGCGGAACTGGCGCTCGTTAATGGCGGTGAGCAAGGTATTAAGAATTGCCGGGCCCGCTTTCCAGATCTCATCCAGAAAGACAATTTCTGCTTCCGGCAGGTAACCGCTGGTTAAACGTTCATAGCGCCCTTCATCTTTTAGCGCCTGAATAGAAAGGGGACCAAAAACTTCTTCCGGCGTGGAGAAGCGGGTCATCAGATATTCAAACGCGCGGGCATTCTGAAAGGCGAATTTTAAGCGCCGGGCGATCAAACTTTTGGCAATACCTGGCGGGCCAAGGAGGAACACACTTTCACCACTTAATGCCGCTAATAAACACAAGCGGATGGCGTGGCTACGTTCATAAAGCCCCTTTTCCAACGAACTGCTCAGGCGGGAAATTCTTTCCGCTAATAAATGAGGGTGAGCCATAATGAAGTGGCGTCCTTTCGTCAAAAGTTCTGCGTAAATTGCGAGTATAGACGTTTCTTGCTGGTGGCTAAAATAGTCTCAAAGGGGGGGTATTTTTCTTTGAGCCAGGTTAATGTGGCCGCATTTAGGAGTACGATTTTGCCGTTAATCGTGCATACTGTGCGCTTTTTTGTGGGCCAAGGGACTAAGCACACATTTCATATTTCAACGAAAGACTAGTCTATGAGCACTGATAATAAGCAATCATTGCCCGCGATTACCCTCGCGGCGATTGGAGTTGTCTACGGCGATATTGGTACCAGCCCGTTATATACACTTCGTGAATGTTTGTCCGGCCAGTTTGGTTTTGGCGTTGAACGCGATGCCGTGTTTGGCTTTTTATCGCTGATCTTCTGGCTGCTAATCTTTGTGGTTTCCATTAAATATCTCACCTTCGTGATGCGGGCAGATAACGCCGGTGAGGGGGGGATCCTGACGTTGATGTCGCTTGCCGGGCGTAATACGTCGGCGCGAACCACATCAATGCTGGTGATTATGGGGCTAATCGGCGGCAGCTTTTTCTATGGTGAAGTCGTCATAACACCCGCTATTTCGGTGATGTCAGCCATTGAAGGTCTGGAAATCGTCGCCCCGCAGCTGGATACCTGGATAGTTCCCCTCTCAATTATCGTTCTCACTTTATTATTTATGATTCAAAAACATGGCACGGCTATGGTCGGTAAGCTGTTTGCGCCGATCATGCTGACCTGGTTTTTGATTCTGGCAGGACTGGGGTTACGTAGCATTATTGCTAACCCGGAAGTGCTGCATGCGCTGAATCCAATGTGGGCGGTGCATTTCTTCCTTGAATACAAAACGGTTTCTTTTATTGCATTAGGGGCAGTGGTGTTGTCGATTACGGGGGTCGAGGCGCTGTATGCTGATATGGGGCACTTTGGTAAGTTCCCTATTCGCCTGGCGTGGTTCACCGTCGTATTACCTTCCTTGACCCTTAATTACTTCGGTCAGGGAGCGCTGTTGTTAAAGAACCCGGAAGCGATTAAGAACCCGTTCTTCCTGTTGGCACCGGACTGGGCGCTGATCCCGCTGCTGATCATCGCCGCACTGGCGACGGTAATTGCCTCGCAGGCGGTTATCTCTGGCGTCTTCTCATTGACGCGTCAGGCGGTACGTCTGGGATATTTGTCGCCGATGCGCATTATTCACACCTCCGAAATGGAGTCAGGGCAAATCTATATTCCGTTTGTGAACTGGATGCTCTATGTCGCGGTCGTGATTGTGATTGTCAGCTTTGAGCACTCCAGCAACCTGGCGGCGGCGTACGGGATTGCGGTGACCGGAACCATGGTGCTGACGTCTATTCTCTCGACTACCGTGGCACGTCAGAACTGGCACTGGAATAAGTATTTTGTTGCGCTGATCCTGATTGCTTTCCTTTGTGTCGATATTCCATTGTTCACCGCTAACCTCGATAAACTGCTCTCCGGCGGCTGGTTGCCATTGAGCCTCGGTACGGTGATGTTTATCGTGATGACCACCTGGAAGAGCGAGCGTTTCCGCTTGCTGCGGCGGATGCATGAACATGGTAACTCTCTGGAAGCGATGATTGCTTCGCTGGAGAAATCACCGCCTGTTCGCGTGCCCGGGACCGCGGTGTATATGTCGCGTGCAATCAACGTCATTCCCTTTGCGCTGATGCATAACCTTAAACATAACAAGGTATTGCATGAGCGGGTGATTCTGTTAACTCTGCGTACCGAAGACGCGCCATATGTCCATAATGTCCGTCGGGTACAGATTGAACAACTGTCGCCCACTTTCTGGCGCGTGGTGGCAAGTTATGGTTGGCGAGAAACGCCAAACGTGGAAGAAGTTTTCCACCGCTGCGGTCTGGAAGGATTAAGTTGCCGGATGATGGAAACCTCCTTCTTTATGTCGCATGAGTCGTTGATCCTCGGCAAACGCCCGTGGTATTTGCGTCTGCGCGGCAAGCTGTACTTGCTGCTGCAACGTAATGCGCTGCGTGCACCAGATCAATTTGAAATTCCGCCAAACAGGGTTATCGAACTGGGTACTCAGGTCGAAATCTAACGCCAGACGCCTCCTTTCTCCATAAGGGGGCGTTTTTGTTTTCATGGTTAATCACCATGTAAAACGTTTCGAGGTTGATCACATTTCCGTAACGTCACGATGGTTTTCCCAACTCAGTCAGGATTAAACTGCGGGTCAGCGAAACGTTTCGCTGATGGAGAAAAAAATGAAAAAAGGCACCGTTCTTAATTCTGATATTTCATCGGTGATCTCCCGTCTGGGACATACCGATACGCTGGTGGTGTGTGATGCTGGTTTACCCATCCCCAAAAGTACAACGCGTATCGATATGGCATTAACCCAGGGTGTACCTTCTTTTATGCAGGTGCTGGGCGTCGTCACAAATGAAATGCAGGTCGAGGCTGCCATTATCGCGGAAGAGATCAAACAACATAATCCGCAACTCCACGAAACGTTGCTCACTCACCTTGAGCAGCTGCAAAAACACCAGGGAAATACCATTGAAATTCGTTACACCACGCATGAACAATTCAAACAACAAACCGCAGAAAGTCAGGCGGTAATTCGCAGCGGAGAATGTTCTCCGTATGCGAATATCATTCTCTGTGCTGGCGTGACGTTCTGAGGCCGTCATGGAAGCATTACTTCAGCTTAAAGGCATCGATAAAGCCTTCCCGGGCGTAAAAGCCCTCTCGGGCGCAGCGTTAAATGTCTATCCGGGCCGCGTGATGGCGCTGGTGGGCGAAAACGGCGCGGGTAAATCCACCATGATGAAAGTGCTTACTGGTATCTATGCTCGCGATGCCGGCACGCTTTTATGGCTGGGGAAAGAAACGACATTTACCGGGCCGAAATCTTCCCAGGAAGCCGGGATTGGGATTATCCATCAGGAACTGAACCTGATCCCGCAGTTGACCATTGCCGAAAACATTTTCCTCGGTCGTGAGTTTGTTAATCGCTTTGGCAAAATTGACTGGAAAACCATGTATGCCGAAGCGGATAAATTGCTGGCTAAACTTAACCTGCGCTTTAAAAGCGACAAGCTGGTGGGCGATCTTTCCATCGGTGACCAGCAAATGGTTGAAATCGCCAAAGTGCTGAGCTTTGAGTCGAAAGTCATCATTATGGATGAACCGACCGATGCGCTGACCGATACCGAAACCGAATCCCTGTTCCGCGTCATACGCGAGCTGAAATCGCAAGGCCGCGGTATTGTCTATATCTCCCACCGCATGAAAGAAATCTTCGAGATTTGCGATGACGTTACCGTTTTTCGTGACGGGCAATTTATTGCTGAGCGCGAAGTGGCATCACTGACCGAAGATTCGCTGATTGAGATGATGGTGGGCCGCAAGCTAGAAGATCAATATCCACACCTGGACAAAGCGCCGGGAGATATCCGCCTGAAAGTCGATAATCTCTGCGGACCTGGCGTTAACGATGTCTCTTTTACTTTACGCAAAGGCGAAATTCTTGGCGTCTCTGGTTTGATGGGCGCAGGTCGTACCGAACTGATGAAAGTGCTCTACGGCGCACTACCGCGCACCAGCGGTTACGTCACCCTGGATGGGCATGAAGTCGTTACCCGTTCACCGCAGGATGGCCTGGCAAGCGGCATTGTGTATATCTCCGAAGACCGTAAACGTGACGGTTTAGTGTTGGGCATGTCAGTAAAAGAGAACATGTCGCTGACAGCGCTGCGCTACTTCAGCCGCGCTGGCGGCAGTTTGAAGCATGCCGATGAACAGCAGGCTGTGAGTGATTTCATTCGTCTGTTTAATGTGAAAACACCGTCGATGGAACAGGCAATTGGTCTGCTTTCCGGTGGCAATCAGCAAAAAGTGGCGATTGCCCGCGGTCTGATGACACGCCCCAAAGTGTTGATCCTTGATGAACCTACCCGTGGCGTAGATGTCGGCGCGAAAAAAGAGATCTATCAACTGATTAACCAGTTCAAAGCCGATGGCTTGAGCATCATTCTGGTGTCATCGGAGATGCCAGAAGTATTAGGCATGAGCGATCGCATCATCGTCATGCATGAAGGGCATCTCAGCGGGGAATTTACTCGTGAGCAGGCCACCCAGGAAGTGTTAATGGCTGCCGCTGTGGGCAAGCTTAATCGCGTGAATCAGGAGTAAAAAAATGACAACCCAGACTGTCTCTGGTCGCCGTTATTTCACGAAAGCGTGGCTGATGGAGCAGAAATCGCTTATCGCTCTGCTGGTGCTGATCGCGATTGTCTCGACGTTAAGCCCGAACTTTTTCACCATCAATAACTTATTCAATATTCTCCAGCAAACCTCGGTGAACGCCATTATGGCGGTCGGGATGACGCTGGTGATCCTGACGTCGGGCATCGACTTGTCTGTAGGTTCTCTGTTGGCGCTAACCGGCGCAGTTGCTGCATCTATCGTCGGCATTGAAGTCAATGCGCTGGTGGCTGTCGCTGCTGCTCTCGCGTTAGGTGCCGCAATTGGTGCGGTAACCGGGGTGATTGTAGCGAAAGGTCGCGTTCAGGCGTTTATCGCTACGCTGGTTATGATGCTTTTACTGCGCGGCGTGACCATGGTTTATACCAACGGTAGCCCAGTGAATACCGGCTTTACTGAGAACGCCGATCTGTTTGGCTGGTTTGGTATTGGTCGTCCGCTGGGCGTACCGACGCCAGTCTGGATCATGGGGATTGTCTTCCTCGCGGCCTGGTACATGCTGCATCACACGCGTCTGGGGCGTTACATCTACGCGCTGGGCGGCAACGAAGCGGCAACGCGTCTTTCTGGTATCAACGTCAATAAAATCAAAATCATCGTCTATTCTCTTTGTGGTCTGCTGGCATCGCTGGCCGGGATCATTGAAGTGGCGCGTCTCTCCTCCGCACAACCCACGGCGGGGACTGGCTATGAGCTGGATGCTATTGCTGCGGTGGTTCTGGGCGGTACGAGTCTGGCGGGCGGAAAAGGTCGCATTGTTGGGACGTTGATCGGCGCATTAATTCTTGGCTTCCTTAATAATGGATTGAATTTGTTAGGTGTTTCCTCCTATTACCAGATGATCGTCAAAGCGGTGGTGATTTTGCTGGCGGTGCTGGTAGACAACAAAAAGCAGTAATAACGACTACAGGACATCTTGAATATGAACATGAAAAAACTGGCTACCCTGGTTTCCGCTGTTGCGCTAAGCGCCACCGTCAGTGCGAATGCGATGGCAAAAGACACCATCGCGCTGGTGGTCTCCACGCTTAACAACCCGTTCTTTGTATCGCTGAAAGATGGCGCGCAGAAAGAGGCGGATAAGCTTGGCTATAACCTGGTGGTGCTGGACTCCCAGAACAACCCGGCGAAAGAGCTGGCGAACGTGCAGGACTTAACCGTTCGCGGCACCAAAATTCTGCTGATTAACCCGACCGACTCCGACGCAGTAGGTAATGCTGTGAAGATGGCTAACCAGGCGAACATCCCGGTTATCACTCTTGACCGCCAGGCAACGAAAGGTGAAGTGGTGAGCCACATTGCTTCTGATAACGTACTGGGTGGCAAAATCGCCGGTGATTACATCGCGAAGAAAGCGGGTGAAGGTGCCAAAGTTATCGAGCTGCAAGGCATTGCTGGTACATCCGCAGCCCGTGAACGTGGCGAAGGCTTCCAGCAGGCCGTTGCTGCTCACAAGTTTAATGTTCTTGCCAGCCAGCCAGCAGATTTTGATCGCACTAAAGGTTTGAACGTAATGCAGAACCTGTTGACCGCTCATCCGGATGTTCAGGCTGTATTCGCGCAGAATGATGAAATGGCGCTGGGCGCGCTGCGCGCACTGCAAACTGCCGGTAAATCGGATGTGATGGTCGTCGGATTTGACGGTACACCGGATGGCGAAAAAGCGGTGAATGATGGCAAACTAGCAGCGACTATCGCTCAGCTACCCGATCAGATTGGCGCGAAAGGCGTCGAAACCGCAGATAAAGTGCTGAAAGGCGAGAAAGTTCAGGCTAAGTATCCGGTTGATCTGAAACTGGTTGTTAAGCAGTAGTTTTAATCAGGTTGTATGACCTGATGGTGACATAAATACGTCATCGACAGATGAACGTGTAATATAAAGAAAAGCAGGGCACGCGCCACCCTAACACGGTGGCGCATTTTATGGACATCCCGAATATGCAAAACGCAGGCAGCCTCGTTGTTCTTGGCAGCATTAATGCTGACCACATTCTTAATCTTCAATCTTTTCCTACTCCAGGCGAAACCGTAACCGGTAACCACTATCAGGTTGCATTTGGCGGCAAAGGCGCGAATCAGGCTGTGGCTGCTGGGCGTAGCGGTGCGAATATCGCGTTTATTGCCTGTACGGGTGATGACAGCATTGGTGAGAGCGTTCGCCAGCAGCTCGCCACTGATAACATTGATATTACTCCGGTCAGCGTGATCAAAGGCGAATCAACAGGTGTGGCGCTGATTTTTGTTAATGGCGAAGGTGAGAATGTCATCGGTATTCATGCCGGCGCTAATGCTGCCCTTTCCCCGGCGCTGGTGGAAGCGCAACGTGAGCGTATTGCCAACGCGTCAGCATTATTAATGCAGCTGGAATCACCACTCGAAAGTGTGATGGCAGCGGCGAAAATCGCCCATCAAAATAAGACTATCGTTGCGCTTAACCCGGCTCCGGCTCGCGAACTTCCTGACGAACTGCTGGCGCTGGTGGACATTATTACGCCAAACGAAACGGAAGCAGAAAAGCTCACCGGTATTCGTGTTGAAAATGATGAAGATGCAGCGAAGGCGGCGCAGGTACTGCATGAAAAAGGTATCCGTACTGTACTGATTACTTTAGGAAGTCGTGGTGTATGGGCTAGCGTGAATGGTGAAGGTCAGCGCGTTCCTGGATTCCGGGTGCAGGCTGTCGATACCATTGCTGCCGGAGATACCTTTAACGGCGCGTTAATCACGGCGTTGCTGGAAGAAAAACCATTGCCAGAGGCGATTCGGTTTGCCCATGCTGCCGCTGCGATTGCCGTAACACGTAAAGGCGCACAACCTTCCGTACCGTGGCGTGAAGAGATCGACGCATTTTTAGACAGGCAGAGGTGACGCTTGGCTACAATGAAAGATGTTGCCCGCCTGGCGGGCGTTTCTACCTCAACAGTTTCTCACGTTATCAATAAAGATCGCTTCGTCAGTGAAGCGATTACCGCCAAAGTTGAAGCGGCGATTAAAGAACTCAATTACGCGCCATCAGCCCTGGCGCGTAGCCTCAAACTCAATCAAACACATACCATTGGCATGTTGATCACTGCCAGTACCAATCCTTTCTATTCAGAACTGGTGCGTGGCGTTGAACGCAGCTGCTTCGAACGCGGTTATAGTCTCGTCCTTTGCAATACCGAAGGCGATGAACAGCGGATGAATCGCAATCTGGAAACGCTGATGCAAAAACGCGTTGATGGCTTGCTGTTACTGTGCACCGAAACGCATCAACCTTCGCGTGAAATCATGCAACGTTATCCGACAGTGCCTACTGTGATGATGGACTGGGCTCCGTTCGATGGCGACAGCGATCTTATTCAGGATAACTCGTTGCTGGGCGGAGACTTAGCAACGCAATATCTGATCGATAAAGGTCATACCCGTATCGCCTGTATTACCGGTCCGCTGGATAAAACTCCGGCGCGCCTGCGGTTGGAAGGTTATCGGGCGGCGATGAAACGTGCGGGTCTCAGCATTCCTGATGGCTATGAAGTCACTGGTGATTTTGAATTTAACGGCGGGTTTGACGCCATGCGCCAACTGTTATCACATCCGCTGCGTCCTCAGGCCGTCTTTACCGGAAATGACGCTATGGCTGTTGGCGTTTACCAGGCGTTATATCAGGCAGAGTTACAGGTTCCGCAGGATATCGCGGTGATTGGCTATGACGATATCGAACTGGCAAGCTTTATGACGCCACCATTAACCACTATCCACCAACCGAAAGATGAACTGGGGGAGCTGGCGATTGATGTACTCATCCATCGGATAACCCAGCCGACCCTTCAGCAACAACGATTACAACTTACTCCGATTCTGATGGAACGCGGTTCGGCTTAGATTTACGCTGTCTTTTGATCAAATTATTACCATCGGTTGTTTTCAGAAGCATGAACATTGCTGCTGAAGCAACAGTAATAATGCCCATCGTGATAAACGTATAGTGGAATTGTTCGACAGTCGTTGTGCCTTCCATCCCTTCATAGACGCGAAGGACGGCCGCACTTACAGCAACGCCTAAACTAATCGACAGTTGCTGCGTGACCGCCAGAACACTGTTACCGCTGCTGGCGTTGTCATCGGTCAGATCGGCAAGTGTGATGGTATTCATCGCGGTAAATTGCGTCGACATAGCCATCCCTAATATAAACAACGGCAAGATCAGCATCCATATCGCCATTGCCGGTGATTGCAAAGAGAACTGAGCGATCATTAGCCCAATAATCACCGTGATCCCCACTAACGTATGGCGATAGCCCAGACGACGTAAGACTTGGGTAACCATCGATTTTGCAATAATGGAACCTAACGCTGTCGGTGCCATCATACAGCCGGCAATAAACGCCTGATAACCAAATCCTACCTGTAACATCAATGGCATAAGGAACGGTACACAACCGGTCCCCAGACGGGTTGCAATATTGCCTACGATACCGATCGAGAAAGTGCGGGTTTTAAATAAATCTAATGAAATTAATGGGTTTGGCGTGTGTCGCGCATGGAGAATATAGAGAAGCAGTAACCCGATGCTGGTGACAATTACCGTCAAGGCAATCCAGCTGGCGACAATCTTTTCCCCGAATAGCTCTATTCCGCTTGAGAAGAGAACAAGGCTGAGGCCAAACAGCAAAAAGCCAGTGATATCGAATCTGCGTCGTGCGGTGGTGAAATTGGGCATATGTTTGCGCGCGTAAAGAAGGCCCGCAATACCTATGGGGATATTGATTAAAAATATCCAGTGCCAGGTTGCCCAGGTGACCAGCACGCCGCCAAGAACGGGGCCTAAAATTGGCCCCACCAGACCCGGCATGGCGACAAAATTCAATACTGGAAGAAGTTCATTACGAGGATAAGCGCGCAGTAAGGCCAGCCGAGCAACAGGCATCATCATTGCGCCGCCTATCCCCTGAATAACCCGGAAGACAACCAGCTGTGGTAGCGAATTAGAAAGTGCGCAGGCCAGAGAACCCAATGTGAACAGACTCACGGCAAGGGTAAAAATGCGACGCGTACCGAAGCGATCGGCTAGCCATCCGCTTACCGGAATAAGCATCGCCACCGTCAGCGTATAACTGATGATGGCTGATTGCATCGCGAGAGGAGAACGATTAAGGCTATGAGCGATTGCGGGTAAGGCGGTATTCAGAATAGTGGCATCAAGTGCCTGCATGAAGAAGGCCATCGCCGCGATCCACGGCAAACCCGCCATACTGCGCTTCTTTTTATCGCTCATTCAATGTCCTGTTATCGGGTTGTCACTTATCAGGTGAGCGTAGCAGCGCCTGACAAGCTTTAAATGCCGCGTCGCCATCGCTTTGGACAATCGCATCGACAATCGCCTGGTGCAGATCCAGCTTTATCACTGTGTCGCTGGTAATTGACGTGAAGTAAGTGTGATAAACCGAATGGAATAGCGAGGCGAATGAGGTCAAAAACGGATTGGCGCTCATTTCATAGATATGCTCATGCCAGGCCATATCGACTTCGATCCAGCGTTCACGGCGAAAGTTCTCTTTTAATGCCGCCATTTCGGCCATTAACGTATTGAGATGCGCCTTCTGTTCCGCGGTGCCAACCGTTGCAGCCAGTAGGCAAGCTTGCGGCTCCAGACAGATACGCATAACCAGAAAGTGATCGATGACCTGATGAAAGTTCTCTTCTGTCATCCACCAGGTAAGCAATTCCTGATCAAGAAAATTCCAGTTTGATTGTGGCATGACCCGGGTACCAATTCGCGGTCGCGGTAAAACCATCCCTTTTGCCGTTAACGTTTTGACCGCTTCGCGTACCGCTGTACGACTCACTCCAAATTGCTCGCCCAGCTCAATCTCACCAGGCAAAATGGTGCCGGGTTCATATTCACCTTTTAAGATGCGTTGCGCCAGCTTCTCAGCCAGAACATACGAAAGGTTTTTCTGTGCAGCTAACTGTTGTGCGCTTAAAGGCATTACTAATCTTCCTTTTTCTTTTTATTCCTCCTTAGTATGCCACCAGGAAGTGTGATTACGGTTGCAAAAACGGCAAATTGCTTGTTTTATGGCACATTAACGGGGCTTTTGCTGAAAAAATGCGCGGTCAGAAAATTATTTTAAATTTCCTCTTGTCAGGCCGGAATAACTCCCTATAATGCGCCACCACTGACACGGAACAACGGCAAACACG
>SKEQ01001188.1_pt1 | contig 11529 bp, 10 predicted proteins | sample 4826751 | NCBI WGS metagenome assembly SKEQ01 (sample SAMN11008805, study PRJNA524170) | human gut metagenome | biome: Human fecal sample; material: Feces; isolation source: fecal sample from pouch patient p44 | host: Homo sapiens | place: Israel: Tel-Aviv | collected 2013-07-11 | reverse complement strand
ATAAGATAACTTTCTGACCATGATGTTTCTCCAGAAGTTCTGACAGAATCCTCAGACTGCTGCACAGAACAGATTCCTTCATATCCGGCAGAAGCAATGATTTGAACGCATCCTTATCATATTCCGTTAAATGTTCACTGTCCAATAAATACTGGAATCTACGCGCCTCACCATTTACAATCTGTATTGCCATATCACAGGCTTTTTCATAAGTTTGCGCACTGATACTCTTCAGGGAAATAAAAATCACAGGAAACTTTCCCATGTATTGTTCGCAAAGATAAACTTCTCTGGAAATTCTTGTTCCTTTAAAGCAGTTCTTATCACCGTTTAATTCAAAGAATGCTTTCAGCATACTCATATTCAATGTTTTACCAAATCTTCTCGGACGTGTAAACAGATTCACCTCCGCCCAATTATCCAGAAGTTCTTTGATAAGCATCGTTTTATCTACATAGTAGAAATCTTCCGCCTGAAGCTTTGCGAAATTTTCTATTCCTATTGGAAGTTTCTTTTTAATTTGTTTCAATAGACACACTTCCCTTTATATTTGATATATTAAACTCTAACTTTCATAAAGTGTAACATATTGTTATTGAATTCGTCTATCAAAATTTCTTTACATTCCATAATGTTTCTATTAATACAAAATCCAGAAGTGAATTCTTCTTATTATTTTACATACTTTACATTCCACAATATTTCTATTATTACGATACAGAAATAGACTGTGAAGTGCTGTTTATGAGCTTTACATTCCACAATGTTTCTATTAATACGGAGAATCCGGATGTAAGTGGTGTAGACTTTCAGAACTTTACATTCCACGATATTTCTATTAATACTGTGTATCAGATAGAAAAAGGAAATACATTCGCACTTTACATTCCACGATGTTTCTATTAATACGGAAATGAAGAAAGAATGGTCAACTGCTCTGGATCTTTACATTCCACAATGTTTCTATTAATACAAATAAACCCGGCATAATTGATATGGGATTTTTTATCTTTACATTCCACGATGTTTCTATTAATACTCACCACACTGCAAGTGATAGAGGATATATTCCAGTCTTTACATTCCACGATGTTTCTATTAATACATCGGGAAAACGGAGCTGAACGTATTTCCTCTTTCCTTTACATTCCACGATGTTTCTATTAATACGTTTCATATCCCACTAAAAACATCTGGTTATACACCTTTACATTCCACGATGTTTCTATTAATACGGGGACTCTACAGCACAATATCTTCTGTCAATCTACCTTTACATTCCACGATGTTTCTATTAATACTCGTCTCCTGTTTCAGTTCCTGCGCCCTTTCCAGAACTTTACATTCCACGATGTTTCTATTAATACCTCCTCCGAGAACTGATATTGTGAACACTCTTTCTCCTTTACATTCCACGATGTTTCTATTAATACCATCTACGATAGCGTATGCGCAATAGTCTACTTTTCCTTTACATTCCACGATGTTTCTATTAATACACCGCATATGAGCTTCCCACCTCACTCAACATCAGCTTTACATTCCACGATGTTTCTATTAATACAGCATATCTGATCTATTAATTTTGCTTCTAGCAACTTTACATTCCACGATGTTTCTATTAATACGATACCGTATGCGTCTTCTTTTTCGGTTTATTGTCCTTTACATTCCACGATGTTTCTATTAATACTGGTTGCGATACTTACGGCCGAGCTTGCGATGCTCTTTACATTCCACGATGTTTCTATTAATACCTCCTTTAAAAATTCCACAAGTTCTGTTTCACTGTTCTTTACATTCCACGATGTTTCTATTAATACCATGTCTGATATCGTCCTTGAACTTTCTCAGATGGGTCTTTACATTCCACGATGTTTCTATTAATACTATGTGTTCTTGCAAAGAGAAGGAGAGGGCGACTGCCTTTACATTCCACGATGTTTCTATTAATACGAGGGTATTTTGATGAAAATACTTTTTATCAAATTTCTTTACATTCCACGATGTTTCTATTAATACATAAAAACCATAACACCTATATCAAAATCAATAACTTCTTTACATTCCACGATGTTTCTATTAATACATACAGCGGAAACATCTTCTAATCAGTTCTCAAATACTTTACATTCCACGATGTTTCTATTAATACTATTTGTCTACGGCACGGCTCATACCTACTAATCCAGCTTTACATTCCACGATGTTTCTATTAATACGGAAAGAAAAGAAGTCAGATATCGCAGGCAATCAGCTTTACATTCCACGATGTTTCTATTAATACAGTCTTGTAGATTCAGCGGACTCTGGGGACTTCCCAGCTTTACATTCCACGATGTTTCTATTAATACATCTTGAATGGATTCCTGTTATCTGTGTTAGAGAACTTTACATTCCACGATGTTTCTATTAATACCAATCTCAATTCGAGACACGTTTTCAACCGACTGTTCCTTTACATTCCACGATGTTTCTATTAATACCTCTGTCCCTCTTCATGCAGCATATCCATGACCTTTCTTTACATTCCACGATGTTTCTATTAATACTAATTGCTGTTAAATTGTTACTCGGACTACAAGCCTTTACATTCCACGATGTTTCTATTAATACAGATACCACGCAGTCCAGAAAAGACTCAGTGCTGAACTTTACATTCCACGATGTTTCTATTAATACTGCGTCTGATTCCACCTGCTCTGACGGATTCACCACTTTACATTCCACGATGTTTCTATTAATACCCGTTGTCTATTTATCCTTACAATACAGATATAATCTTACCACTTTCTGTCAATCTTGTCACTTCATTATTTTTATACTTATTTTTATCTTTCTGGACAGCTCTCATTTTTGAAATTTTCCTGATATCTCAAGCATTGTCGACCTCCTGAAGTTTTTACTCTATCTGACGTCGACAATCATAATATGAAACTCGTTAAATCATCCTTCCTACCCCAAAATTCTTTATCCAACCATTTTTCCTGCCGAGATTTAAAAATAATTACAGAATCTAATTCTTTATCAATATACTCTTTTAATTCTTTTTGCAGCTGTGCCAGCTGTCCTTTTGACAATTCACCTTCAAATACAGAATTTTGGATGTGCGTCAGATATTTTTTACATATTTTAAAAATTCTTGACCAGCGTCTTGCACCGTTTTCTTCCTGACTTACATCATAAACTAATACTATATACATAACTCACCACCATATTCTGAATCCCTCATATTCTTTTTCGCCAATCAGATGTTTTATCAGTTTATATGATTCCAATCTTAATAAATACTGATAAGATACCTGTCTGCCTAAGTCTTTATGCATCACTGATTGTTTCAACCTTTTTTCGAGTTCTGAGACAATCAGTTTAGACGCATCTTTTTTCAAATGTAAAAAATTTAATTCCTTCGTAAAGCTATCTTCCGTAATCTGCTTTCGATTTAACAGTGAAAAAATCAATCTGTCTCCGATCAGTGGTTTAAACACTTCTGCAATGTCCAAGCTCAAAGAAAATCGTCTTACCCCAGGCTCATGTAAATAACTGATTGTCGGATTTAACTGCGTATGATAAATTTCACTAAGCACTTTTGTATAAATCAATGTATTCACAAATGAAATCAACGAATTAATCATATTATCTGGTGGATGCATAACTCTTTTTTCAAATTTTATTTCCTGATTTACGATTACATTCCACGCTGCATAATACCTTCTTCGGATATTTCCTTCAACCCCCATTAATTCTTCTATTGTTTTTGTTTTTCCAATCTGCTTCCGCAATGAATCCACATCTCTAAGATATTCTGCTACATCCTTTCCTCTTCCATTATAATATCTCAAATTCCTGTAAATATTATCTGCCGCAGCTTCTATAAATTTTTTTGCAAGTATCATTCTTTTCTCATAGTCCGTATAGTTTTCCACCTGTTTTACCAATAGCTGTCCTGCCAACAGGCTTTCTCTCGGATAATAACTTCCAGTATAAAAATTATAGTAATTAAAGAAATGAACTGGTATCCCATACTGAGAAATGTAATTGATAAATGCTGTATTAAAAGACATTTCTGACATCACATAAATATCTGATATTCGCTCTATTGGAATATCTCGCTTTTCACCTTCATAGGTTGTAAATTGCAATGTATTATCTTTACGTTTCAAATCCCCATTATTATAAACATAAAAGCTTTGCTTCATAACCTTCTCCTAATTATAAATTGAATGTTCATATAAAACACAAATCATAATAAGCACATTTTTTGCATAATTTAGAGTTTACAATCATCGGTGGCGTATCCATGCACTCTATCTCTGTAATTTCACCAATAATCTTCTCCAGCGTTTTTATATCATTTTCTGATAGCTCAACTATCACCGACTTTTTTAACAGCGGATAGTCAACCTTTCCTTTAATCCCTTTGACTCCACGTTTCCATAAATAATATAGATAGTACTTAACCTGCCATATTCCAGCGTCCTCTACTGCTTTGCTTTTCTTCACTTCATGCAATTCTTTATGTTCACTTATAAAATCAATGTTAATAATGTTATCAATATTTATATGCTTCTCATTTTTACTGTAACTGCTTTCATCAAGTATTTTTCCTAATATGACATCCTCATTTTCTGCTTCCATTCGGATTTCATGACAAAAATACCAGAGTTTTCGTTTGCATACAAAATAATAATAAATCATCACTCCTGTTATCCGATTTTCCATATCCACGCTCCATATTTACACAAATATTCCATCCAATTCTAATTGTTCATCAAACAATATTCCACGTCCTTTCCCGCTTTCAATGTCAAATTCATAATTATACTGTGCTCTGTGAATATCTGTAATTTTTCTGTTTTCGCTTAACCCAATTGTAGTTCTGTCCACTTCTGCCGGAAATTTTTGATAGAGATTTAAACTTAATGTAAGATTTTCCAATTTTGATTTTATCAGGCTTCTGGCTTCCCTGCTCATATTAGGTTTCTTCAAAAACTCTACTCCGTATTCGAATAAATTCTGGTTTTCAACATAAACATTTTCCGGAACAATAGTTACACTTCTGATATCCCGAACTTCAGCCTCATCAGCAGAATACTCTGTTGGATGAATTTCAGAGAATAATTTTAAATCTTTTTGAATGTTTTCAAAGTATATGGTTTCTTTCACACCATCTACACTATAAACCTCATTCATGTATGCAGTTTTTTTATCTTCAGAAAATAATATGTGTTCGTATTTGCTCAGTAATTCCAAAGACCTGTCATATAATTTGTCTTCATAAACACTCCGTCTTTTTCCTTCACTGACTCCATTTCTATTATCAAATACAACAATGTTCGCCTCATTCGGACAATAACGACCTTTACGATTACATCTTCCCATTCTCTGTAAAAGACTATCTGCCGTACACATTTCTGTATACAAAATATCAAAATCTATATCTAAACTAGCCTCAACTATTTGAGTTGTAATCCATATTCCAGATTCACCTGACTCCGAAAATCCCATAATTTTCCTTTCCAGAAATGCTCTGTCTCTTCTAATATATTTTGAATGTAAAAGCCATACATTTTCTCCCTCTAATTTCTTATAAAGCTTCTGAGCTTTAGAAACAGTATTACAGATAACTAACACTTTTCTATTTTTTCCTCGCAGCCTGATTTCATCTAAATTCATTTCCGAATGTCTGATTTCAACTTTATGTCTTGGATATTTCTCCACCTGATATTCTTTTCCGGTGAAATCTTTAAATATGTATTGTTTTCCCTCAACCAAACCATATTGTTCCATAAAATATTTAAGTACAGGTGGAAAAGTTGCTGTAATAATTGCAAATTTGCCACCCATTTCCTGTATCATTTTTAATCCATAAATAATAGTTGCAATTACACGTGGTTCATATGCCTGAATCTCATCCAGAACCAACTTTGAATATTTCAATGTAGCTGCAAATATCTCTGTTCCTAATGCTCTGTATACAAATCTAAACAGTTGGTCAACTGTACAGACAGTCAATGGTTGTGACAACATTTTTGACCTTTCATATTTCTCTCCAATATCTTCATTACCATTATACTCTCTTAAATACACCGCCATAGCATCAGAATGTAACAATGCAACGTCTTTATATTCATAATTTTCCTTTATACGTAAATATATCGCATTAGAAGATACCTTCAACGGTAATGTATAAAAACTTTTTTCACCATTCATCCATAATAGCGATGCTTCTGTTTTTCCAGATCCTGTAGGTGCTATAACAATCAGATTTTTATCTCTATTCATCTTCATAAATTTTTGCGCCGGCCTTAATTCTTTTCCGTTTAGAAATTTTTCTATATTCTTTACCAATTTTTTTTCATGAAGATCAATGGCGCTTTCTGCATTTTCATATCCTGCACTGACTGTATAATCAAATTTATTAAGCAAGCCTTTTATCAATAAATATTCTTTCCAGGCATTTGAATCTGGTATATATTTTCCAGTATATACATTGTTACGAAACAGTAAATCATCTAAATTACTGCAATTTAATTTTCTGATTTTTCTATTCAGATATTCTTCAATCTGTTTCATATAATACTTTTCAGCATATTTTCTAATTGCCGGACTGTTATAATGATCCTCCCTGTCATGATGATAATAAACCGCTGTAATAAATGGTCCAAAATCTTTATCCGAAAACAATTCCGACAAATCATCAAATTCATCTAAAGAAATAGTAACAGCACTTAAAAAGCCATGTGGAATCTGCTGAGTTTTTCTTACATCTATATGAAATTTTTCAGCTAATTTCGGACATATCATTGCCTGAAAAACAAGATTAACCTTTCCCAGATCATGAATCCTGCATGCCTCAACCACCAGTTTTTTTTCTTTTTCAGTAAAATATTCCCCATATTCTAAAAAAAACATCTCAGCACACGTTACTATGTCCTTATGATGTTCTTTCAATGTTTTCTGCTTTTCTTCAGTTTTTTCGGCTATATCAGTAATACTACTATTCAATATCTCAACATCTGTTTCGGTAAGATTCTCTTTCAAACATTCCTCAATATTCTTCATATTTTTCTTTATTTCATTGATCCGCTCCGAAGTGAATTGTACTTTTTTTGACTTTGCATAGTACTCCATACATATAATCCTTTCTGAAGCAAGACAGCCTCCATAGCTGCCTTGCTCTATATATTTATACAACAGGTTATTAACAGAAAACTATAGCAGCATCCTCTTCAATATTATCTACATACGCACCTTTTCTTAACGTCATTCCCTGCGGACAATAATATGCTTTGATTCTTCCATTTTTCTTTTTCCATCGCCGTAATCCCTGCTTTGTAATTTCATATTCTTTTGTAAGATTATAAACAGTCATTCTTGGATTTTTGATTTTTATCTTTTCTTCATCCTTTTCCCATTCATTTTCTACCGGAATATACATATCTCTTTTCAAATCCACTTCATTTTCCGGATGAATTCTTACAATATCAACTCGTTCTATGTCCAGAAGATCTTCATATCGTCCCAGTGCCAAATATTGTGGAGGATTTTTTAATGATTGATATACCGTATCAAAGTCTTCTTCATCTGGAACAATATGAATAACCATACGATTTTCGCATATAAGTTCTACATTTGCAATTCCACGAAAAATACCATATTTTTCATCATCTTCAATGCAAATCTGATGCCTTCCTTCCTCAAATTTAGCTCCCGATGAAAAAGAATATCGCGTATATAATTCTGACACTGTACCACAATTTGTTCCTTGAATGCAAAGCTTCATTGGATGAAATTCCGTATAACCACATGCAGCATGAATCATTCCCAGTACAGTGGAATAAGGAGGTAATGGAAATGTTTCTTTAATAATAAAACTGCTGGGTTTTCTATAATTGACCAGATTTTGAAAACACTGTAATCTAATTGCTTTCTCCATAATATAGATTCACTTCCTCTTTCAAATGCTTAAATACTGTTCCAACAGATTCTGCTTTTAACTCTTCTCTGACAATCTTTTCGTTATCAAAAATACCTGACGTAATTCCGGTAAAAGTATATCCGGCAAGTTCATTATCTTTAATCAATTCCTGTAACGTTTCTACATTTATTTTATTATCATCAACCTTTACCCTGTTTTCAAAAAACGGATTTTTTCTGCTATATCTTCCTCCAATAACAAATAACGGACTCAAATTTTCACGTCTTCCTTTGATATCTCTATATAGATATTGCATAGTATCCAACAGGATCTTCACACGTTCTGCCTTTTCTTCTTTATCAATATCAATCTCTCCATCGATACCTACTCTGTCCAAATCAATTGACATAGTATATGCGTAATAAGAACGATGAACCTCACTTTGCGCAATTCCATTTTCCAGATTTCCTCTTACAGCCAGTCCCATATTAGTAAGAAATTCCAGATTTCCCTGAAATGGTTCCAAAGCAATAGCATTGCTAAGTCTGGCAACTGCAGATCTCGTAGCAGCACCTCCCTTTTGCTCATCACCTTTCGCTGTTGTTTTCATGTATCCAAACAAATCAATTTCGGGGTAATCTTTAATAGTTGCAGATGGTGCAAACTGTACAACTCCGCTTTTTCCATCCACCGGAGTTGTATCCCAATTAGACTGCTGCACAATATTATATCTCATAGCCTGTCTGGAAATATAAGAATACTGCTCATGATTTCCCCTCGTCATTTTTTTGAGAGAAGAAATGTTTCCAATCCCTTCCCCATAATTTGCACTTTCTGCCAGAAAAATCATCGTAATAGTTAAGCCTTCTCTTTTCATAATCATTTTTCCTCCTTTTTCTCATAGCATCCTTCCAATCCCATTACAAATGCATATCCATATCTTGTAAATTTTTCCGAATTTCCCAGCATTTGTACAAGACCTGTTGGAATTAATAACTCCTGACCATTTTCGTTTTTACGTGATCCGTACGCACTATACAGTCGCAATACAATATCCATAAATTTCTCTACATTTCTTACAGACAGAGCATTCAACAACTGATATTCCATTCCCCGCAGGCATTCGCCGGAAGACTCACCCTTAGCAGACATGATTGCTCTTCTTAAATCTGCTCCACTTTTTTTCATACTTGTGTACATGGCAATCTCCTTTCTCTTCTCTTCTTCTGTATAATATACAATTTCTGACCGCAGCTGAATTTCATATATACAGTTAACATAAAAATTTAATGAGCCTGTTTCAACAGCCGCTTTCAATACCTTATCCAGCAATTGATATTGATTACGATATTGCAGCAGATTAATAACCACTATTTCATGTATATTGACAAATTCATTCTTAATTTTTATATAAGGATATTTTCCCAACAATTGCAATGCATTTGAAGTACCAGGCATACTTATAATGTCCAGCATACTTTTATGAACAATACCAAGCAGATACCTGTCTTCTGCCCTTATTCCACGCAAAATCACCTGAATATTAGAAATCTCTTTCGTTTTTTCTTTCAGCAATATATTAATTGTTCGGGCAAACCACTGCGAATATTTTTCATCCTCCTTTTTTTCTCCCTCTATACTGTCAGTTCCGTTTTTCGAATTAACATCCAATAATGCATGAATATCATTATTAATATTCATAAAGACAAATTTATTTACAAACAGCCGAAATCCCAACGGACTCAGAGCATAAACAAACGTACATCCCGGACAAAGAAATGCATCTACTTTGCAATCCCAGAAAGCAGAACGTTTTCTTGTAAAATCATCCCCCACTTCATTCATAAATGCAATTGAATTCTTCTCTTTAGGTCCTATCGTTGCTCCACAGTCAATGCATAAATCTTTTGCTTTTACATGATCTGTCTTCAGATATTTCCTAAACGGCTCGGAAAAATCTTTTTCAAATAATTCCCGCATATCTTTTTTTGCATTTGCCCGCAGTAAAAAACACTTTCCGCTCCAAAAACGATTAATATATGTATATATCACACTTTTCATAATAAATGTTTCCCTGCACTTTGGTTGCTGAAGAAATTTTTCCAAATCAATTAATCGTTTTTCCAAATCTGTCACGTCTAACTTGTCATTGAGTTTATCCTTTTTTAGAATTTGGTATACTTCCTGCATTTCAATATCATGTTTTATATTTTCAAATCCAGCCTGATAACTATTAGAAAGCAGTTTGTCATTAATAAATTTCAGATCTTCCTTTTCTTCCTTTCCTGGATTCCATTTTCCAATCTGAATTTTATCTATACACTTACTAATTCTGTCAAGGACTCCCTGATAAACTGTAAATGGTCCAAAATACTGTACACAGGCTTTAAAGTACATGTCTGTCCAGTCAGCATTCAATGCGAAATCCATATCAATCCATAATCCTTGTCCGTCTTGCGTAATGCCAAAGTCTGAATCTTCTTTTGCATCTGCTGCTTCTAACATATATCTGAAACCTACGATTCCTGCATTCTTCAGGAAATCCCCCAATGTAATTACATATTTATCCAAGAAATCACCGCCTCCTACTAAAATATGATTTCAAATTTCCCGTGTCCAGCAGAACGTCTGGTTCCAATTCCAGCTGCATACAATATTTCCAACAGTCTGAGATTTCCTGTTATTTTATAGATACCAATATTTCCATCTACAAATTGCCCCATAGTTCTTGTAACTACCTTTTTTCCTTTTAAAGGTACAATAGAAAAATCACTTGTATCGCACTCTATGTTTATCCTCTGTAAAAAGATTTTCAGATTCTCCTTTACAATATCCGAAAATTCCGGCTCATCAAAGGTATAATAAACATCAGTATTATCATCACTATTATGTTTTCTCGCTATTAATGAACTCTGCATTTTTACAATCAATTCCGTTTCTTTAATTGTCTGAAGTTTCCTTGTTTTCACCGACAGCAGTTTCATGGAATTTCTGTTCATATGGAATATTTTATGCTTCATAAGACTAAATGCATTAAAAAATATCAGTAATTCTCCCATATCAATATCAGAAAAAGTTAACATAAATTTATTTGCTCCAAGTTTAATTGTGTCTGAAGTAAATTGGGCATGAGGCAAATAGCATGTCCAGCAATAAGTCTTCATTACAGACTCCCGCTTGTTGTATAACCTGTCAAATAAATCCGGCGAAAAATTTTCAATTGCTGCTTTCATAAAGCTTAATATCACTTTATCATAATCTATTGGCAATTCCGCATTTTCCAATTCAAATTCCAGTTTAAGTTCTGTCATCTCAGTTCCTCCTCTCTTCGTCCTTTCTTTTTTTATTGTATCACTATACTTTTGTATTTTCAATACTATTTCAATGGATTTATTTTTTATATTTTGACTTTATCAAATTTTTACATTATAATATCAATACACCATTTTGGAATGTAAATTTGAAATAGTACTGAAACAGTATTTAATAATAGTACCATATTGGAGCAAAATAGAGATTGCCAGCTATTTAATAACCACTGACAATCTCTATTTTTTATTTTATCAATCAGATCACTCTGAAATCTCAACAATTATTCATATAACAGA
>SKEQ01001019.1_pt1 | contig 11563 bp, 9 predicted proteins | sample 4826751 | NCBI WGS metagenome assembly SKEQ01 (sample SAMN11008805, study PRJNA524170) | human gut metagenome | biome: Human fecal sample; material: Feces; isolation source: fecal sample from pouch patient p44 | host: Homo sapiens | place: Israel: Tel-Aviv | collected 2013-07-11 | reverse complement strand
GCAGACCAAAAGCAAGGAAGAGAACAAACTGCTGGACTTTATAGAACAATCCATAGGCTGTCTGTGCTGATGGATTGAACTTCAGGATCAGATTCATCACATAAACCATAATAGACATCAGAGCCTGCGCAATAATTGCCGGAAGTCCGATTGCATAGATTTCTTTTATAACACCAGCATTCGGTTTCATGTATTTCGGTTCATGCCCGAATTCCCTGTTCAGTTTCATATGAAAAATAAGCAGCAATACAGCAGAAGCAACCTGACCAATTACAGTTGCGTAAGCTGCACCTTTCACTCCCATTTCAGGGCAAGGTCCAATACCGTAGATCATGATCGGATCGAGAATGATATTTACAACGGCACCAACCACCTGTCCGATTGTAGAATAAAGAGAACGACCTGTTGCCTGTAATAGCTTTTCAAATAAAGAAAAGAAAATAATACCAAAAGAAATCACACAGCATATCCGCAGATAGCTGACTCCCATTTCAAGTACTTCTGCATCAACTGTCTGTGATGAAATATATACTTTCACTCCAAAAATACCAAACAGTAAGCAGACCACATAAATGATCACACCCAGGAACAGACTGTTTCCTGCTACCTTTGCAGCCTTTTCCCTGTTTCCCTGTCCAAGTGTCCTTGCAAGAAGTGCATTGGTTCCTACACCTGTTCCGATTCCTGCCGCTACCATAAGCATCTGAACCGGAAATACCAGAGTGAGGGCATTTAATGCAGCTTCACTGCCCACTCTCATATTTCCTACAAACGCACTGTCTACAATGTTATAGACCGCCTGCAATGCCATGGATAAGATCATAGGGATTCCCATCTGGATCATCAGCTTATTCACCGGCATATCCTTCATTTTGTTGCTTTCTGCCATTTTACTTTAACTCCTCTCTTTTCTGCACAAAAAAAGTGCGCACCCTGTCACATAAGCTGGACTTACGCTGACAGGCTACACACTTTTTTCATAGCAAATATTCTATTTAACAAAAGAAAAACGAGTAGCATGAAACTGGATTTACGCTCATCTGCTACTCGTTCGTTATCATTATATTTCCTGTTTTTTTAAAAGTCAAACAAAATATTTTTTACAATGCACATCAATCTATTTTATTTTGATCGATGTAATCAATAATCGTTTTACAGATTTCCTGTTTTGGCTTTTCAAGTGCAACTCCCAGTTCCATATATAACAGATTTTCTGCTATCTGGAAATACCTTGCATCTGTAGCAGTACACTTTTTCCCCTGTGCAAGTCTTTTCTGCTTCCGCTGATAAATCATTTTTATAATAGCAACTAATGCCTCAGGGTTATTTGCTCTTACTGCTTCTTTATAATTTTGTTCCCTCATTTTTTCATTGTTTGTCCATGCTGTCGGGATATCCGGAATTCGTTTGATCAGATTCCAGGCTTCTTCTTTTGTCAGACATAATCTCAGTCTTGAATCTGAGCTTGAAACAGGAACATATATTTTTTCCTTTTCATCTTCTACTGGTTTCATCAGATAATATAACTTATCGTTTTTTTCATCCTGCGGATTCAAATATAAAATATTTTCTATTTTACAGATACCTGTAACTGATTTGCTGACAAAGTCTCCAATTTCATATTTCACAAAATCCACTCCTTGCTGACTGGCATTCTTATTCCGTAAAAGTATAACGTACAAAAGAACCCTGATTGTCTCCTGTTACTATTACAACATCTCCACTCTCGTTGCGTGTGGATTCCAGAATCGGAAATCTTCCATTTTCTTTTACATAAGCTTCCGGGCTGGCTGCTTCTGCCTCGATCAAAGTTTTTTTACTGTATTGTTCTCCTCCACACGGATTTATATCCTCAATAAAAATTTCATACTCATGCATATGCAGTTCCTCCTGAAATTCATTTTATAAAAACAAGCAGCATAACTGTTGTTTTCCGACTCATTATGCTACTCGCCCTTATTTTTATTATAAAGCTATTTTACTTTGATTTCAAAAGCGTTTTTTACTAAAAATGTATCTTCTGTTTTTGGGCATTATTACTATGTATTTACCTATAGTAATTTTAACTTCCGATCTACACCCTGCATATCTTTGCTCTGCTATAGGTTTCTGTTATCTGTAATTATAACTGATTTCTTTTCATTTGATAATTCACTTTTCGGCACCAAAAAGTGCCCCCTGTATAGCAAAAGTGACGGCAGATATTGTCTGAAAAACCACCTGGGAAAAAGTTTCATTTTGATACTTTATATGTTAAAATGAAACATATCGTATCAAGTGAGGGGTTTTACAGATGTCTAAAAAGAAATATAATCTGAATACAATTTACATCTCTGAGCGTCTGCAGGAGAATCTGAAGCCGATTTCACAATCTGCATTCACTGCTGTGACCGCTCCCATGGGATATGGAAAAACAACTGCTATCAACTGGTATCTGGACAAACAGAGCAAAAACAGAAACTCCTGTGTGATCCGGATCAGTATTTATTCTGATAATCTGTCTGTTTTCTGGCAAAGTGTTCAGAAGGCGTTTGCCTTTGCAGGGCTTGATTTTCTGGATAATTATGTTTGCCCCTCAGATGCTGCCAGTGCCGGGATGCTTGCTGATGAGCTTTGTTATTCCCTGAGCGGTCAGACCTCTTACTACATTTTTATTGATGATTTTCATCTGCTGGGTGAACCTCATGTTGCAGATTTTTTTTGTATGCTTGCCAACAGGCTGCCTGAAAATATCCACCTGATCGTATCCGGCAGAAATGCTTTTCTGTCCGGAAAAGAGATTCTCCGTCTTGGCAAAAAGTTATATCAGATCCATACCAGGGATCTGTGTCTGAATCGCCGGGAGCTTTCTGTCTATACCCATCGCTGCGGTGCCAGCCTGAACGAAGATCAGCTGAACACGCTTCTCTATTCCAGTGAGGGGTGGTTCTCTGCAGTTTATCTGAATCTCTGTACCTTTTTTGAAAGCGGACATTTTCCTGAACATACTTCTAATATCTATGATATGTTTTCCTCTGCCATGATCGCACCTCTTTCTGATGCGCGGCAGGAATTTCTCACTGTTATGGGACTTGCAGATGAATTTACCGTTGAGATGGCTCTTTTTATTACAGGGAATCCGGAAGCCGGACAGATTCTTTCCCTTATGACCAGACAGAATGCTTTTATCACTCCTTTGCCCGATGGAGTCAGCTTCCGTTTTCACCATATGATGAAGGAATGTACACAGCGTGCCTTTGCCATGCTTTCCCATGAAAAACAGACAGATTTCCGGAATCGTTACGGACAATGGTATGAATCCCGGGGACAGTTTCTGCAGGCACTTGCTGCCTATAACAAGGCTCTTAACTATGATGCAGCACTTGCTGTTATCCAAAAGGATGCAGGAATCCTCCTGGCTTCTCTTTCGCCGGAAAAGGTTCTCGCATTTCTTGATGTCTGTCCAACAGAAATTCTGAAGAACAGGCCCCTGGCCCTTCTCGTATTAATGCGCCGTATGTTTACCTGGCATCAGATTCCCAAAATGCTGGAACTGAAGCAGCTTCTGACAGATACCATAGCTGAAGATAACACTTTGTCCGAAGATGAGAGAAAGCATCTCTCCGGAGAATGTGATCTTATTATGAGTTTTCTGATGTATAACGATATCACCGGTATGAGCGTTCTGCACCGTCAGGCCAGTTCTAAAATGACCAGACCTGCCATCAGTATCCGCAAAACAGGAAGCTGGACCTTCGGTTCTCCTTCTGTTCTGATGATGTTTCACCGCAGATCCGGAACCCTGGATGCAGAACTGACAGCTATGAATGAATGTATGCCCCACTATTACAGGATTACCCAGGGACATGGACAGGGTGCGGAATTGCTCATGAATGCAGAGGCAGCATTTATGCAGGGAAATTTTTCAGATGCACAGATTCTGCTGGAGCAGACTTATTCCACCATTGCATCAAACGGACAGCACAATATTTCGCTCTGCTGTGACTTCCTTGCTGCAAGGCTTTCCCTTTTTCAGGAGAGTGTCACCTTTGTGAAGAATCCTGAAGTAAAGCGTAAGGAGCTTCTGTCTCTCCACAATATGATGTGGCTGAATATTTTTGACAGTACTTATGCTTACTACTATGCATTAATTAGAATGCCGGAAAAGATTCCTGCATTATTTAAAGACCATATGTTATCCACTGTCAGCTTTCTTTCTCCCTGCAGACCTATGATGGAAATGATCGAGAATCAGGTCTTTCTTTCACAGAAAATGTACGCAAAAGTTATAGGCAGAAGCGAAACGCTTCTGCCCTTCTGTGAGAAAATGCACTATGAACTTGTGTCTCTCCACGTTCAGATTCAGACTGCTTCTGCTTACGCAATGCTGGGCAAACATCATGATGCACGACAGCTTCTGCAGAAAGCCTTAGGACACGCCATGCCGGATGGCTTTCTGATTCCTTTTGTAGAAAATTATACCTATATCAAGGACGTGCTGGGCAGTATTAATTCCATAGCATCAGAGCCTTTCACAGACCGGATCCTTTCCCTTGGTTCTGTTTATGAACAACACTGCCTCCGCCTGTCCAGCCGTAATTCCAGACCTGAGATCCTAAATATGCTGAACAGCAGAGAAGCAGAAATCGCAGCTTTAATCACCGACCGTCTGAGCAACCGCGAAATTGCAGAAAGGTTATTTCTCTCTGAAGGCACTGTGAAGCAATATATCAACCAGATTTATTCCAAGTTGATGATCAACGGTGATACACGCACCAAAAGGAAACAACTGGCAGAGCTGATTTCTTCCATAAACAAGGGCCTTACCTGACACTTTGAGAAAAAAAAGCAAGGAAATTCACATGACCAAAGTCTTGCGATTTCCTTGCTATTTGGCAAGAATTACAAATTTAAAGTTTTTTACTTATTTGCATTTCTGTTTCCTTGAGAATATCCTCGGGAATCTCAGTTTTATTCAGCATCATGTCTGCTCCCGGATTACGATAGAAGGAAAAATCCCTATCTCCATCCGGATATGTATGTACCATAGCAAGCGTAGTATGAATTTTTTCATCTGTACATAATCCAATGTCATCAATTCCTGCTTCTTTTATGGCTGCTCTCAACTGATCTCCAAAAAAATCATTACCAACCTTACCAATAAATGCTGCATTATGTCCCAATTTATAACGCTTTATTATAATAAATCATATTTCACTATATCAAGCTTAGCTTCACCATCAGCAAAGAAAGAAATCCCCTTTGCTTCCTGCTTTGTAAGAATAACCGCAGACATAACCTGCTCGCCGTCATTAATAAATACTTCCACACTAAACTTATCCAAAATCACACGCAGTTTTAGTTCATTGCTGTCACCGTTTACCAGACAACTGCTCTGATGAACCAGCGCCCGTTCGCTTCCTGAGAATTTTCTATCGATTTTTAAAACAGATTCATCCGGACGGAAGCATAATGTAGAATGATATTTCTCATTCTCTGCAAAACAGAGTTCAAATTTTTTATAAAGATTGTCTTTATCTGCCGGTCGTATCACAAGTTCCAGATCTACCGTTCGTCCTTCAATCTGATCCAGTGTGAGCCTGGTATCTTTTATCACAACATTGTTATACTCGACTTTGTTTGCACGCATGGCATTAAGTTCTCTGACCGGAACCTGATACAATCTTCCGTTTTTAACAGACAGTTCTCTTGGAAGACTCATTTGTGCGAACCATCCAGAGTCATTGCATCGATATGCAAGCGTATCCCAGTTCTGCATCCAGGCGATCATAATTCTTCGTCCATCCGGTGCAAGCAGTGTCTGCATTGCGTAATAGTCAATTCCGTAATCAACACCTTGACAAAACTGTTCCTTTAAAGTATGTGTCTCAGGATCCAACTCCCCAATAATACATAACGTTCCATTTCCATTATGAAATTCTAATCCTTCCGGAAGCATATCCTGTGGACTTGTCAGAAGCACATATTTGCCGTCCAATTCAAAGAAATCCGGGCATTCCCACATTTTTCCATAACGATTTTGATTCTTTGCCAGAATGCTTACAAATTCCCATTCAAAGCCATTTTTACTTCTGTAAAGAAGGATCTGTCCGCTTCCATCAGCCGGACGACTTCCTATAACACAATAAAAGTTTCCATCGTTCCCTTTCCAGATTTTGGGATCACGAAAGTCTACTTTACTAGCCCCCTTTGGAAGATCTTTGGCTGTCAGAACCGGATTCTTATCATACTTTTCATAATCCTTACCATCTCCAACTGCCACTGCCTGTGTCTGAATATCTCTTACAGTTCCGTCTTCCAGTTTCTCCTGATTTACAGAAGTATACATAAGCAACTGTCTGCCATCCTCTAATTCTATGGCACTTCCTGAAAAACAGCCGAATTTATCATAATCTTCATCCGGTGCCAATGCAGTCGGAACATAGTTCCAATGCAATAAATCCTTACTCACTACATGTCCCCAGTGCATACTGTCCCAATGTGTGCTATACGGATTATACTGGTAGAACAAATGATACTCTCCTTTATAATAGGAAAATCCATTTGGATCATTCATCCAGCCAACATAAGGAGTTATATGAAAGGCTGGTCTTTCTTCCTCTTTGATCTGCTGTCCCTGTATAAATTCATATTTTCTTGCCTTTTCCAACATTTCGCTCATATAGTTCCTCCTGTCAAAATGATATCTTCTCTTATTTTTCACTGCTTAATGAATCCTGATACTGGTCAAAATATTTTTGCTTGATTGAAAGGTAATCGGAAAGCCCGTACTTATCCATTTTTTTCAGATAAGAATCCCATTCTTCATCAATTCCTCCGTTCAGGATCCAATCTGCTTTCTTCTGTTCTGCATATTTCTTAATATCTGTATCATACTGTGACACTTTGTTTGTATCATCAATACTCATAAATACATTAGGATAAACATATTTGCTGTTCATATCCTGTAAATATGTCTCATGCATATTATCCAGACGCCATTTCGCATCTTCCGGCTGTGTTACATATACGCCATAATATTCATTTAATATAGCGAGAGGACCATTTACAGATTGCGCTTCACGTACTTCCACCGGTGACTGATCTCCTAAGTCCATATGCTTTAACATTTTTTCGCCATCTTTGTTTACAGACAGCTCAAAAATATTAAAGGAATCCTTCTCTCCATAGGTTCCCCAGTTATTTTGCGGAGACTGAAGGGGTGCATACATCTGATCGATCCATGCGGCAGCAAGTGCCGTGTTACGACAGCTGGTAGTAAGCACACATCTTCCTCTGTCAAAACCGCTGGTCTCACTGTTGTTCTGTCTGGTGATATTTCTCATTCCATCCGGTCCGGTCAGTGCCGGAAGCATCACATAATCCGTATTGTTGTCTATATTAGCAATATCCCATGTGAAGCAAAGTCCATAACGGTGATTCTTTCCTTTTGCAACATAAGTAGACCATTCCTGTGTAAATGCTTCCGGATCGATCAGATTCTCTGTCACAAGTTTATGCAGCCATTTGATACCTTCTTTGTATCCTTCCTGAACCGTTGTATAAATCACCTTACCTTCATCTGTTACAGCAAAATGATCTCCTGTATCCCCATAACCATCTCCGAATCCATTTATTAAGATTGAAGGATCCTGATCTCCGTTATTGATAATAAATGACATTGGTATTACATCACCTTCAATGGAAAACTCTTGTTTCAGATCATCTGCATGATCTCGAAATTGAATCAGTACCTGCTCCAGTTCATCTGTTGTGGTTGGAATCTCAAGACCAAGATAATCAAGCCACTTCTTATTAATATAAGGAATATCTCCAATGGCCTGAATTGCTTCTTTTCCGGAACCAAGCTGTTCAATCCACGGAAAAGAGTAAATATGTCCATCCGGTGCTGTACACATGGTTCTGTATTCCGGGTATTTTTCAAACACAGCCTGAAGGTTTGGCATATATTTGTCAATCAGATTTTCCAGCGGAATAATTATTCCCTGCTTTGCATAACGCAACAGATCATAATCACTCATGCCTGCATTAAACAGTCCATCCGGCAGATTTCCAAACTGAGCCAACGCCAGATTCTTTTTATCTGAAAACTGATCTGATACAAAGCAGGTCCAGTCAATATGAACATTTGTCTGTTCTTCCATTCTCTGGAAAATCACTCTTTTATTTGGATCCTGTGTTGAAGTGGCCGGTGCACTGGTAATAAAAGAAAGCTCCTCTGTTTCTTTCAATGGAAACTGTACATCCGATACCGGTGTATCCGGATTAATCTCAGCATCAAGCCTCTGCTGTTTTCCACACCCCATTATACTTACCATCATTGTTAAAGAAAGTCCAAGTGCAAGCAAACTTCTTACTCTGTTTTTCTTCATATCTGTATCATTCCTTTCTTTAGCCTTTTACCGATCCAACCATAATTCCTTTATCAAAATATTTCTGGAAAAATGGATACATCACTAAAAGTGGTAAACTTGATACTACAATTGTTGCATATTTCAACTGTTCTGCTACCTTTGCCATCTCTGCTGTGCTTTGGATATCTGCAATCATTCCCGGCTGTGGAGTATTCTGCACCAGGATTGAACGCAGTACCAGCTGCAGTGGCTGAAGATTTGCATCGTTCAGATAAATCATCGCATCAAAGTAGCTATTCCACATTCCGACAAATGACCACAGTGCCAGTACTGCAATGATTGGTTTACATACCGGCATCATAATTTTGAAAAAATGCTGAATTTCATTAGCACCGTCAATTGCAGATGCTTCTCTTAATTCTGCCGGAATTGACTGATAATAAGTTCTTGCAAGAATCATATTCCAAACGTTAAATGCTCCCGGAATCAAAACCGCCCATACTGTATTTACCATATGCAGCTGATTGATCAAAATAAATGTTGGAATCATTCCTCCCCCAAAAAACATTGTGATCAGAAAAATCAGATTAAAAAATTTTCTTCCCACAAATTCTTTTTTAGACAGAGGAAAGGCTGCCAGTAATGTTACAAAAACTGAGATCACTGTAAATGCAAATGAATACAGAAAAGAATTCAAAAATCCGCGCCAGATCATCTCATTCTCCAGTACTCTTCTATAAGCATCCAAAGTCCAGTCCTTAATATCAGAGCTCAGTCCCTGATTATTCAAAACAGTAGGATCCATAAAAGATGCAAGTACTACATATATAATTGGAATCGCAATAGAAAGCACAAACAGTCCAAGAATCGTGAATCCAATTCCAAGGATCAGACGATCTGTCCTTGAATATTTTCTCTTCTTTTTCTCCATCTTCTCTTCCTCCTATAATCCCTCTCCATCATTCAGCTTCTTTACAACCCAGTTTACAAAAATCAACAGAATTACATTTACAACTGAATTAAACAGACCTACCGCCGTAGAATAACCATAATCACCGTTCAAAAGACCGATGCGATATACATATGTAGATAAAATTTCTGATGCCGGCAGGTTCATATCTGTCTGCAATGCATATGCCTTCTCAAATCCAATGCTCATAATATTTCCTGCCTGCAGGATAAACTGAATTACAATAATGTTCTTAATCGCCGGAAGCTCCACGTACCAGATCTGCTGCAAAAGGTTTGCACCATCCATAACTGCCGCTTCTTCCAACTCTTTGCTCGCATTAGATAATGCTGCAGTATACATAATAGATGCCCAGCCTGCAGTCTGCCAGATTCCACTTGCTATATAAATAGTACGGAAAGCAGATGGCATTGTCATCCAGTTTGTACTAATCCCAAGCAGCCTGTTCAAAGGTCCTACCGGTGATAACAGCATACGAACCATACCACAAAGTACTATTACAGATATAAAATTCGGCATATAGATCAGAAGCTGTACTTTTTTCTTGATCCCTGTTTTTTGAATACGATTCATAAGTAATGCCAGAATAATCGGAACCGGAAATCCCCATAATAATCCATAGATACTCAGCTTTAATGTATTCATCAGATAGTTCATAAAATCCGGTGATGATAAAAAACGTCTGAAATATTCAAGTCCAACCCATGGACTTCCAAGTACTCCCTTGATTACATTATAATCTTCAAACGCAATCAAAAGCCCTCCCATCGGGAGATACTTAAAAATGATTGTCAGTAAAAGTCCCGGCATTAAGAAAAAAAGATATAACTGCCAGTTTTTCTTCACATACGTAACCTTATTTCTCCACGTCTGCTTGCTTACGGGCTTTGCTTGGTTCTGCACTGTTTTCATGCACTTTTTCCTCCATTCCTTTCATACATTGTTCACAAAACCGGTTAAGTAACCGGTTACTTTATAATCTGATGTTACTACATCACACACTCTCTGTCAACACTTTTCTTCATTAAAATAACCGGTTACGTAATCGGTTATTTTAATATTGCCTTTTTGTATAATAATTGCTATACTAAAAAAAATATTTGCATTTATTTATAAGGAGAATAAGTTTTATGTCAAAAAAACAGGTGACATTTGCAGATATTGCAGCATATACCCATTTTTCAAAAACTACAATATCAAGATATTTCAATCATCCTGATTCCCTTACACTTGAAAATCAGGAAAAAATTTCTCAGGCCCTTGATACCCTTGGCTATAAAAAAAATAAACTTGCAAAAGTTCTGGCAAACGGAAAAAGTGAATTTATCGGAATCATTATTCCGAATCTTTATCTGCATTATTATTCTGAAATGCTGACACAACTGCTGTCCAGCTACAGTGATTATCACTACAAATTTCTCGTCTTTAGCAGTGAACATGGGGCTGAAGAAGAACAGCAATATATTGAAGAGCTCCTATCCTATCAGATTGAAGGTCTCATTGTTTTAAGTCATACGCTGTCATCAAAACAATTATCCTCCTATCAGATTCCCATCGTTGCCATTGAACGTGAAGCGGAATATATCAGCAGTGTTACCACTGACAACTATATGGGTGCGCTTCAGGCTACCACTCTGCTGATCCGTGATAAATGTGATATACTGATCCACATCAATGTCAATGTTGAGAAAGCAGTTCCTGCTTACGACCGTATTCGCGCATTTAAGGAAACCTGTAAAGAATATCAGGTTCCTTATGATATTGATCTAAGTGTAAGCGGTAATTCTTATCAGGAAATTTTAAATGAAATAAGACGTATTTTTACAAGAATAGAAGAGAAATATCCCAATCAAAAAAAAGGCATTTTCCTTGCCAACGATACCTATGCAAACATGTTTCTTAACCTGATTTTCCAGAAATACCGAGAATTACCCTCTTTCTATGAAATCATAGGATTTGATAATTCTCCCATTGCCAGTGAGGCAATTCTCCCAATCACAACTGTTGGTCAGCAGATTGATATTATTGCACAGACTGCCATGGAGCTTCTGGTTCAACAGATGGAAGAACAAAAAAAACGTTCCCCTAAACCACTGGAAAAGCCTGTCCATAAACAGATTACTCCCATATTGATTCGCCGTAATACAACCAGTTAAAACTAACCTTTCATTTTTCTCCGGAATACAATCTGTCCCAGAAATATTTCTGCCATATCGGATATTGGAATACTTAATTATTT
>SKEQ01001179.1_pt1 | contig 11673 bp, 7 predicted proteins | sample 4826751 | NCBI WGS metagenome assembly SKEQ01 (sample SAMN11008805, study PRJNA524170) | human gut metagenome | biome: Human fecal sample; material: Feces; isolation source: fecal sample from pouch patient p44 | host: Homo sapiens | place: Israel: Tel-Aviv | collected 2013-07-11 | reverse complement strand
AGCCTGAGTCTGAGTCAGAGTCAGAGTCAGAGTCAGAGTCAGAGTCAGAGTCAGAGTCAGAACAGGATAATACCGGTGCCGTACCGGCTGATGAGGCCGACAGAGAACAACCGGAAGAGACCGCTGAAACAGTTTCCCCGGTACAACGTCTGGCACATCTCACTGCCGAACTGGACGCCCTGCATAACGACCGGTTGCTGGTTTCCCCGCACGTCGATAAAAAACAGATTGCGGCGGTGATTGCCGAATGGACCGGCGTGCCGCTTAACCGCCTGTCGCAGAATGAAATGTCGGTCATCACCGACCTGCCAAAATGGCTCGGCGACACCATCAAAGGCCAGGACCTGGCGATTGCCAGCCTGCACAAACACCTGCTGACCGCACGCGCCGACCTGCGCCGTCCGGGACGCCCGCTGGGCGCGTTCCTGCTGGCTGGCCCCAGCGGCGTGGGTAAAACTGAAACCGTCCTGCAACTGGCAGAGCTGCTCTACGGCGGTCGCCAGTACCTGACCACCATCAATATGTCCGAGTTCCAGGAGAAACATACCGTCTCGCGACTGATTGGCTCCCCTCCGGGCTACGTTGGCTACGGTGAAGGCGGCGTACTGACCGAAGCGATTCGCCAGAAACCCTACTCGGTAGTACTGCTCGATGAAGTGGAAAAAGCGCACCCGGATGTGCTCAACCTGTTCTACCAGGCGTTCGATAAGGGCGAAATGGCAGACGGTGAAGGCCGCCTGATTGACTGCAAAAATATCGTCTTCTTCCTGACGTCCAACCTCGGCTACCAGGTAATAGTCGAGCATGCCGATGACCCGGAAACCATGCAGGAAGTACTGTATCCGGTGCTGGCCGACTTCTTCAAACCTGCCCTGCTGGCGCGTATGGAAGTGGTGCCGTACCTGCCGCTGTCGAAAGAGACGCTCGCCACCATCATTGCCGGGAAACTGGCCCGCCTGGATAACGTGCTGCGCAGCCGCTTTGGCGCGGAGGTGATTATAGAACCGGAAGTGACGGACGAAATCATGAGCCGCGTCACCCGCGCGGAAAACGGCGCGAGGATGCTGGAATCGGTCATCGACGGCAATATGCTGCCGCCGCTCTCCCTGCTGCTGTTGCAGAAAATGGCGGCGAATACGGCGGTTGCCCGGATTCGGTTGTCGGCAGTGGACGGCGCATTTACGGCAGACGTGGAAGATGCTCAGAACGACGAGTCCGTCACAAAGGATGAAACGGTTTTATGAGCAGGTTGCGCGTTTTCCGGCAGACAGGATGGTTTATCGCGGGCCTGATGACGGGCTTACCCGCCACTGCCGCGCCCGCAGAAGCATCGTCAATGGCCGGTGTGGCGGTCGCCGTCGCCACCACGACCCGCCGGATGCGACAGCCACGTTACAGGCCATACAGTCCTGTCGGCGGGAGTCCGCGGCGCTGGAGCGGCTTGACTGCTATGACCGCCTGCTGGCACCGCTGTCCCCGTCAGGGTTTGACGGGGCGCTGGTCAAAGCCGGTTTTGTGGGCGAGGCCTGGACCCGCGCCACAGAGCAGGAAAAACGCCGCGAGGGCAACACCACAGAACTGCTGGTGACGCAGGTGCCGGGGGAGCGCCCGACGGTGGTGATAACCACCCCGGCTATCGGTCATGTTCCGCCACGCCCGGTGCTGATGTTCAGTTGCGTGGACAATATCACCCGGATGCAGGTGGCGCTGATGCACCCTCTGGATGTCCATGATATCGCCGTCACTCTGAATGCCGACAACCGGGCATTGCGCAGCCACTGGTTTGTGCGCGAGAACGGCACCCTGCTGGAGTCCAGCCGGGGGTTATCCGGGATTGATGAAATTAAGCAACTGTTCGGCGCAAAAACGCTGACGGTGGATACCGGCGCAGACAATGCCGCCGGAAAGCTGACCTTTAACATTGACGGGCTGGCAAGGGCGATTGCTCCCCTGCGCGATGCCTGCCACTGGGCGGGAGAATAAAAATATGGCAATGGACTTACGCGATCCGAATGTCTGGATATCGCACCTGCTGGAAAACCTGCCGGAAGAGAAACTGGCATCGGCGCTGAAAGATGACAACCCGAACTGGGAGTATATCGACGGCGAAATCGTCAAGCTGGGATCGCTGGCCCACAGTCAACTGGATATCCCGGAACTCCAGCGCCGGGGGCTGGTCATTCTGGCTTCGGAGAGTAAGGATTTTCGTCTGCTGGCGCATCTGCTGAGAACCCTGCAACACGCCGGTGATCCTCATCTCGCATTGCGCCTGCTGGCGCTGTATGTGGAGCATTACTGGGCGGTGGCTGCGCCGCAGAATATGGCGCATAAAAAACGCTTTGCCAGCCAGGTCATTAAACGCTTTGAAACAGGTATTGAAGTTTTTTCACAGAACGCCGCCACAGCGCAGCGCGATGCGCTGTCAGGGGAACTGGCAAAACTGGCGCAATGCTGGCAGTCACATAACGCCCCGGAACTGGCACAGGCTACTGATGATCTTTTTGCCCTGTACCAGCGTGCGTTTAATCGTGCGGCACCGGCTCCTGTCCCCACTCCGGCGGCCTCCGGTAGTTCACCACAGACCACCGCCACGTCTGAAAGCGGCGTGACGCAACCCAGTGCTCCGGCTCCCCAAATCGTCATCGACAGTCACGACGACAAAGCCTGGCGCGACACGCTGTTAAAAGTGGCGGCCATTTTATGTGAACGCCAGCCGGATTCACCGCAGGGCTACCGTCTGCGCCGCCATGCGCTTTGGCAGAACATCACCAGTACGCCCCAGGCGGAAAGCGATGGCCGTACTCCACTGGCTGCGGTCTCCGCCGATATGGTGGCAGATTACCATGCTCAGCTCGGTAGTGCCGATATGGCGCTGTGGCAGCAGGTGGAGAAAAGCGTACTGCTGGCTCCTTACTGGCTGGATGGTCACTGCCTTTCTGCACAGACGGCGCTGCGTCTGGGTTACAAACAGGTGGCAGACGCCATCCGCGATGAGGTCATCCGCTTCCTTGAGCGTCTGCCCCAGCTTACCGGGTTGCTGTTTAATGACCACACACCGTTTATCAGTGAGCAGACGAAACAATGGCTGGCAGCTTCGCCCGACGCCAAAGTTGCACCGGTTGCGCAAATCGGTGAGGAATCGAAGGCAGCCAGAGCCTGTTTTGCTGAGCAGGGTCTGGAGGCGGCGCTGCGATATCTGGACATGCTACCCGAAGGCGATCCCCGCGATCAGTTTCACCGCCAGTACCTTGCCGCACAGTTGACGGAAGAGGCGGGGCTGGTACAGCTTGCGCAGCAGCAGTACCGGATGTTGTTCAGGATGGGATTGCAGATGATGGTGGCAGACTGGGAGCCGTCCCTGCTTGAGCAGCTAGAACAAAAATTCACGGCAGAACAATAAAAGAGAACAGGAGTTTTTGTGTTCAGATTACCAACACCCCGACTACTCAGCGGACTCAAATCAGCCCTGCGACCGGCGATGCCCCGGTTTAAAGTCTCTGCTTTCTGGCTGCTGATACTGGCGTGGATTTTTCTGCTGGTGTGGATCTGGTGGAAAGGCCCGACGTGGACGCTGTATGAAGAACAGTGGCTCAAACCACTGGCGAACCGCTGGCTGGCAACGGCGGCGTGGGGGATTATTGCCCTGATGTGGCTTACCGTCCGGGTGATGAAGCGCCTGCAACAGCTTGAAAAAATGCAAAAGCAACAGCGCGAGGAAGCCGTTGATCCGCTCAGCGTGGAACTGAACGCCCAGCAGCGTTATCTTGACCGCTGGCTGCTGCGCCTGCAACGCCATCTCGACAACCGCCGTTTCCTGTGGCAGTTGCCGTGGTATATGGTCATCGGCCCGGCGGGCAGTGGCAAAACGACACTGCTGCGCGAGGGGTTTCCGTCCGACATTATTTATGCCCCGGAGGGCGCACGCGGCGCAGAACAACGCCTGTACCTCACGCCCCATGTCGGTAAACAGGCGGTGATCTTTGATATCGACGGCACACTCTGCGCTCCCGCTGATGCGGATATCCTGCATCGCCGTCTGTGGGAACATGCCCTCGGCTGGCTGAAAGAAAAGCGCGCGCGCCAGCCGCTGAATGGGATTATTCTGACACTCGATTTACCCGATCTGCTTACCGCAGACAAACGCCGCCGCGAGCATCTGTTACAGGCGCTGCGCAGCCGCTTGCAGGATATACGCCAGCATCTTCACTGCCAGTTACCGGTTTACGTGGTACTTACCCGGCTTGATTTATTGCAGGGTTTTGCCGCCCTGTTTCAGTCCCTGAACAGACAGGATCGCGATGCGATTCTGGGCGTCACGTTCACCCGCCGTGCCCATGAAAATGATGACTGGCGAACAGAGTTGAATGCTTTCTGGCAGACATGGGTGGATCGAATGAATCTGGCGTTGCCGGATCTGATGGTCGCTCAGACTCACACCCGCGCGTCTTTATTCAGTTTTTCCCGCCAGATGCAGGGAAGCCGTGAACCGCTGGTGTCACTGCTTGAGGGTCTGCTTGATGGCGAAAATATGAACGTGATGCTGCGTGGTGTCTATCTCACCTCTTCGCTTCAGCGTGGACAGATGGATGATATATTCACCCAGTCTGCCGCCCGCCAGTACCGGCTGGGCAATAACCCACTGGCGTCCTGGCCCCTGGTGGACACCGCGCCTTATTTCACCCGCAGCCTGTTCCCGCAGGCATTACTCGCAGAGCCTAATCTGGCAACAGAGAGCCGCGCCTGGCTGATACGTTCCCGTCGCCGCCTGACGGTTTTCTCTGCCACAGGCGGCGTGGCAGCACTGCTGCTCATCACCGGCTGGCATCACTATTACAACGGTAACTATCAGTCTGGCATCACCGTGCTTAAGCAGGCCAAAGCCTTTATGGACGTGCCGCCTCCGCAGGGGGAAGATGACTTTGGCAACCTGCAACTGCCGCTCCTGAACCCGGTACGCGATGCCACACTGGCCTATGGCGACTGGGGCGACCGCAGCCGTCTGGCCGATATGGGACTGTACCAGGGACGACGTATCGGGCCTTATGTGGAACAGACCTATCTGCAACTGCTGGAGCAACGTTACCTGCCCTCGCTGTTTAACGGGCTGGTCAAAGCGCTGAACGCCGCGCCGCCGGAGAGTGAAGAAAAACTCGCGGTGCTGCGCGTGATGCGAATGCTGGAGGACAAAAGCGGACGTAACAATCAGGTGGTGAAGCAGTATATGGCAAAACGCTGGAGCGAAAAGTTCCACGGTCAGCGCGATATCCAGGCACAACTGATGTCCCATCTTGACTACGCGCTGGCTCATACTGACTGGCACGCAGAGCGTCAGGCGGGCGACGGTGACGCCATCAGCCGCTGGACGCCATATGACAAGCCCGTGGTATCAGCACAGAAAGAACTGAGCAAACTGCCTGTCTACCAGCGGGTTTACCAGAGCCTGAAAACGCGGGCGCTGGGCGTTCTTCCTGCCGACCTCAATCTGCGTGACCAGGTAGGGCCAACCTTTGACCAGGTGTTTACATCTGCCGATGACAACAAACTGGTTGTTCCACAGTTTCTTACCCGTTACGGCCTGCAAAGCTATTTTGTAAAACAGCGCGATGAACTGGTTGAACTGACGGCGATGGATTCCTGGGTACTTAACCTTACCCGCAGCGTGAAATACAGTGACGCCGACCGCGCGGAAATCCAGCGCCAGTTGACCGAGCAGTATATCAGCGACTACACCGCCACCTGGCGGGCCGGGATGGACAATCTGAATATCCGCAATTTTGAGTCCATCGGACAACTGACCGGGGCGCTGGAGCAGGTTATCAGCGGCGACCAGCCTTTGCAGCGGGCGCTGACCGTGCTGCGTGACAACACACAGCCAGGCGTCTTTTCTGAAAAACTCTCTGCCAAAGAACGGGAGGAAGCCCTGGCAGAGCCGGATTACCAGTTACTCACCCGCCTCGGGCATGAATTCGCCCCGGAAAACAGTACCCTGGCAGTACAGAAAGACAAAGAAAGCACGATGCAGGCCGTGTATCAGCAACTCACCGAGTTGCACCGCTACCTGCTGGCAATCCAGAACGCGCCTGTACCAGGGAAATCGGCGCTGAAAGCCGTGCAGTTACGGCTTGATCAGAACAGCAGCGATCCGATATTCGCCACCCGCCAGATGGCAAAAACGCTGCCTGCTCCGCTCAACCGCTGGGTTGGCAGACTGACTGACCAGGCCTGGCATGTGGTGATGGTGGAGGCTGTTCATTATATGGAAGTGGACTGGCGCGACAGCGTGGTGAAACCGTTTAACGAGCAACTGGCAAATAACTATCCGTTTAATCCGCGTTCTGCACAGGATGCCTCACTGGATGCCTTCGAACGCTTCTTTAAACCGGATGGCATACTGGATACCTTCTACCAGCAGAACCTGAAGCTGTTTATCGATAATGACCTGAGTCTGGAGGATGGCGATAACAACGTCATTATTCGCGAAGATATTATTGCGCAACTGGAAACTGCGCAGAAAATCCGTGACATCTTCTTCAGCAAACAGAACGGTCTGGGAACATCCTTTGCCGTGGAAACGGTATCGCTTTCAGGCAATAAACGCCGCAGTGTACTGAACCTTGACGGTCAGTTAGTCGATTACAGCCAGGGCCGTAACTATACCGCCCATCTGGTCTGGCCTAACAACATGCGCGAAGGCAACGAAAGTAAGCTGACGCTCATCGGCACCAGCGGCAACGCGCCGCGCAGTATCAGCTTCAGCGGGCCGTGGGCGCAGTTCCGCCTGTTCGGGGCCGGACAACTGACCGGAGTACAGGATGGCAACTTTACCGTGCGCTTTAGCGTGGACGGTGGCGCGATGACCTACCGTGTGCATACCGACACGGAAGATAACCCGTTCAGCGGTGGGTTGTTCAGCCAGTTTGGTCTGTCAGACACACTGTACTGAGGAGGCAGGGATGAATAGTAACGTACTGACACAAACTATCGTTACCGGCAGTGACCCGCGCGGGCTGCCGGAATTCAGCGCCATCCGCGAGGAAATAAACAAAGCCAGCCACCCGTCACAGCCTGAGCTGAACTGGAAACTGGTGGAGTCGCTGGCGCTGGCGATTTTTAAAGCCAACGGTGTGGATTTACACACCGCCACCTACTATACGCTTGCCCGGACACGGACACAGGGACTGGCGGGATTCTGCGAAGGTGCGGAACTGCTGGCGGCAATGGTAAGCCACGACTGGGATAAGTTCTGGCCGCAGGGCGGCCCGGCGCGTACTGAAATGCTGGACTGGTTTAACTCCCGAACCGGCAATATTCTGCGTCAGCAAATCTCCTTTGCGGAATCCGACCTACCACTGATCTACCGCACAGAGCGGGCATTGCAGCTTATCTGCGATAAGCTCCAGCAGGTGGAACTGAAGCGCGTTCCGCGCGTGGAGAATCTGCTCTATTTTATGCAGAACACGCGTAAACGGCTTGAACCCCAGCTGAAGAGTAACACTGAGAACGCCGCACAGACCACGGTCAGAACGCTGATTTATGCCCCGGAAACACAGGCATCTTCCACACCAGAAGCGGTAGTGCCTCCCCTGCCCGGCCTGCCTGAGATGAAAGTGGAAGTGCGCAGTCTGACAGAGAATCCCCCACAGGCCAGTGTGATAAAGCAAGGCAGTACGGTAAGAGGGTTTATCGCAGGGATCGCCTGTTCAGTGGCTGTCGCCTCAGCATTGTGGTGGTGGCAGGTCTATCCGGTACAGCAGCAACTGTTACAGGTTAACGACACCGCTCAGGGCGCAGCAACGGTGTGGATGGCCTCACCTGAACTCGAAAACTATGAGCGCAGGCTGCAACAACTTCTTGATACCTCCCCGGTACAGCCGCTGGAAACCGGGATGCAGATGATGCGTGTTGCCGACAGTCGCTGGCCGGAAAGCCTGCAACAGCAACAGGCCTCGACACAATGGAATGAGGCACTCAAAACCCGCGCACAGAGTAGCCCGCAGTTGCGTGGCTGGTTGCAGACCCGCCAGGACTTACATGCTTTTGCAGATCTAGTGATGCAGCGCGAGAAAGAGGGACTAACCCTTTCCTATATCAAAAATGTCATCTGGCAGGCGGAGCGGGGACTGGGGCAGGAAACACCCGTTGAGTCTCTGTTGACGCAGTACCAGGATGCCCGTGCGCAGAAGCAGAATACAGATGCGCTGGAAAAACAAATTAATGAGCGACTCGAAGGCGTGTTAAGCCGCTGGCTGCTGCTGAAGAATAACGTCATGCCAGAGGCGGCAACCGGTACCACGGCCGAAAAATAATTATTTAATTAAAGGAGATTATCATGGCAAATATAAGTTATTTATCTTTGAGTGGAGAGACACAAGGGCTGATTTCAGCAGGTTGCTCAACGCTTGATTCTGTCGGAAACAAAGCGCAGCCAGAACATAAAGATCAGATCATGGTTTATGCGTTAATGCATTCCATCTCAAGAAGTCAAAATGTCAATCATCATGAATTAATTATCACCAAACCGGTTGATAAATCCTCACCATTGCTGGCAAAAGCACTTAGTGACAATGAAAAAATGGCAATATGTGAATTTATACTCTACCGAACCAGTAAAGCGGGTATTTACCAGCCTTATTATAAAATAAATCTGTCAAAAGCCCGAATATCAAGTATTGATTTTGTCACACCGCATGCTGTCCTGGAAAAAGAACTGGAACCACAGGAGAGAATTGCCTTTATTTATGAAGATATTTCCTGGGAGCATACGTTAGCCGGTACGAATGCAATGAGTAAATGGCAGGATCGTGTACAGTAACTTACTGTAATAACATAATAAATTACTATTGCGGAGAGATAAAATGGCTGGTTTAAGGAATAACAACAACACACAGAATGCACAGTGGGCTGATTATGTGGGTGACATTCTTCGGGGGGCTCAGCCGATAAACCAGCTAGTACCTCAGCACCCTTATCTTAACGACGTCCCACTCATTGATGAGTTAAGGCATCAGAACACTCATCATGTTATTCTCTTGACACTTGATGTTGCAAAAAAAATACTCAGCCCAATAACATCATTTGATTACATTCATTTTATCACTACACATCCTTCAGGTATAAAAGATACACTCGCCTGGTTAGTTAACGCGGGTAAATTAATGACTGAGTTTGATGACAATGGGAAAATTATATTTAACCTTAATGCCTTAAAGTATACAAAAGCAAGTTACTTTGAAATACTTGGAGAGAAATATATAAAAATCACAACATCCAGCCCCTGGCTTTTAGAAAAGCTCGGTAAATATATTTTCTCTTCACGAGCGCCTCAAGTTCTGGAACTCGCTATTGGCTGGCGAGGAGCTTTATCTGAATCAATAAAAGGAGTTAAGTTCTGTATCTGGTTTTCAGTAGCCTGGAGAACCATAGAATTTATTATGAGTTCAGAGCGAGATCTGGTTAATTTTCTTGGCGATTTTTCAATGGATGTGGCCAAAGCAGTTATAGCCGGTGGTGTTGCAACCGCTATTGGAAGCCTGGCTTCTTTTGCCTGTGTTAGCTTTGGCTTTCCAGTAATTCTTGTCGGAGGAGCAATTTTACTGACAGGGATAGTGTGTACAGTTGTTTTAAATGAAATCGATGCTCAATGCCATTTATCAGAAAAATTAAAATATGCAATTAGAGATGGACTAAAACGGCAACAGGAACTTGATAAATGGAAAAGGGAAAACATGACTCCATTTATGTATGTTCTTAACACTCCACCCGTGATATGAGGATTAACCATGCGTTTACATGTTAAATTAAAAGAGTTTCTTTCGATGTTTTTTATGGCCATATTATTTTTCCCTGCATTCAATGCTTCTTTGTTTTTTACCGGAGTTAAACCTCTATATTCAATAATAAAATGCTCCACGGAAATATTTTATGATTGGAGAATGTTGATTCTGTGCTTTGGTTTCATGTCGTTTTCCTTTTTAAATGTTCATGTAATTTTACTTACGATAATAAAATCATTCTTAATCAAAAAAACGAAGGTAGTCAATTTCGCCACAGACATAACAATACAGCTAACTCTTATATTTTTACTAATAGCTATCGTAATAGCACCTTTAATAGCTCCTTTTGTCACAGGATATGTCAATGCTAATTATCACCCCTGCGGTAATAATACGGGGATTTTCCCAGGAGCAATCTATATTAAAAATGGCATGAAATGTAATAATGAATATATTTCTCGCAAGGAAGATTCAGCAGTTAAATAATTAAATATTCTAAAACAAACAGTTTTTAACTCCGGATTCCATGTCCTTTCTTGCACTGTCTTTGTCAAGAAAAATTTCTTATGCAAAGAATTTTGTATTATTGCCGCCAGAAATTCCTGGCGGCAGATATAATTTATTATTGATAGCGGTTAACCAAATCTTTTACCATCGCTTTATAGGTCTTTTGCTTAAGTTGCATGATTTGCTGCTCTGTCATATCAGTCGTACTGGCTTCATTCTTGTCGGGCAATGGTGGAAGCACTTTATATTCATAATTCACCGGCGACCAGGTAGCCCACTCACCTGTTGCCACATCCACCAGCGTGAAACGTACCAGGTAGCGCAGGGAGATAGCGTCGGTGAGTTTTTCATTTTTATAGTCGGACCATACTGTTGATTTCAGCGCAGAGTCATATTTTCCTGTCTGCAATGTATCCTGGTAAACAATAATCGCTTTCTGATGTCCTTTTGCAGCCACAAAACGCAGTGCCTGCATCCAGTTCATATTCTCAGCACTGGCAACATCCTCGTTCTCATTTTTATCTTTGTTTTTGTTACAAGTCAGAGGCTTTTGCCTGTCCGGGATACCAGAGAATGTGGAAACAGTATAATATTTTCGCATCTCCTCCTGCATAATGGTTTCCGGTGCGCGGTTGCCGGATTGAACAAGTATTACAGGAGAATTAAGGGGAACGCGGAACTCATCTCCATCAAGCGCAGCTTGAATATCCTCTTCGGATACGGCCAGAGTGGTTTCATTACCGAATAAATCTTTGTCTGTCAGTTGCTGGGGAGTGTTTTTATTAATATTACTTTGTGTGACTTGAGCTTTTTTCTTCTTTTCATCAATAGAAGATTCAGAGGCACATCCTGCAAGCAGCGAGAATAACACACATATGCAACAAAGCTTTTTTGAATTCATAATTGGACACTCCCTCGCCTGTCATAATCATGGTAATGTTTAGCTAACGATTTTTAATTATATACTCCACTTGAATCAGAACAAACAAAAATAACAGTATATATAAATTCATTAAATCAATAGAAAAATGAAAATCATAACATTCAAATATATTTAAATTGAATGATTCGATAGTATGATTAAATATTAATGATATGGTCTACCATATGTGATTAACACATTTACAGCATAACAAAACCATAGACCGAAGAAATAGCGGGATTTAAATGCAAAAAAAACCGCAAAATTAAAAATCTTGCGGTTCTCTGAACTCATTTTCATGAGTGAATTTGGCGGAACGGACGGGACTCGAACCCGCGACCCCCTGCGTGACAGGCAGGTATTCTAACCGACTGAACTACCGCTCCGCGTTGTGTTCCGTTGGGAACGAGGCGAATATTACGGATTGCCTCACCCTTCGTCAACGGTTTTTCTCATCTTTTGAATCGTTTG
>SKEQ01001162.1_pt1 | contig 11883 bp, 9 predicted proteins | sample 4826751 | NCBI WGS metagenome assembly SKEQ01 (sample SAMN11008805, study PRJNA524170) | human gut metagenome | biome: Human fecal sample; material: Feces; isolation source: fecal sample from pouch patient p44 | host: Homo sapiens | place: Israel: Tel-Aviv | collected 2013-07-11 | reverse complement strand
TTCGCTGGCATACTGATATCAGGGGGAGAATGGTGCTGGAAATAGAGAATAAGGGCGCGTTTAACACGATTGCCCAGAAGCTGTTTGGAAAACCCAGATATACGAAGATACATCTGGATGACAATGGCACATTTATCTGGCCACTCATAGATGGCAGGAAAACAGTGGAAGATATTGCTGCACTGGTAAAAGACGAATTTGGGGAGAAGGCAGAGCCTTTATATCCAAGGATCGTTAAATACTTCCAGATAATGGAGAGTTATCATTTTGTAAATTTTATCAATAAGCCTGAAAAATAAGGTAAGAATAAGAGCGGGAGCAGTCCTTCATGGATTGCTGCCGTTCTTGTAGTTTATGGAAGAATAATTACGGCACAGTGATAAAGCGGTATCTCTGGCTGATATTCATGAAAGCATAAAACAAATATTATTTTTACAGAATACAAGGAGGCGAATGAATGAAGTTAGTAAATGGAAAAAGATCACAGCTTCTGGAATATCTGATGATCATAGCAGGAACCGGATTAATGGCACTGGCGATCAATTCCGTATTTGATGCATCAGGTATGGTAACCGGAGGCTTTTCAGGTATCGCGATCATTATAAAAGCAGGGAGTCAGGGAATCATTGACGGTGGTATCCCTCTCTGGGTAACAAATATGGGTTTGAACATTCCACTGTTTCTGATCGGATGGAAGATTAATGGATTCTCCTTTGTAAAAAAAGCTTTGATAGGAGAAATTGCTCTGTCCACCTGGCTTGCCATAGAACCTGTATGGAATCTTGCTGGCAATGATCTTCTTCTTGCCGCACTTTACGGTGGTGTGATCCAGGGTGTGGGAATCGGTCTTGTCTTTCTGGGCGGTGGAACAACCGGAGGAACCGATATGATGGCAGCTATCATCCAGAAATATCTGCAGCAATATTCAATCGCACAGATCATGCAGGTTATAGATGCAGGCGTTGTACTGGTGGGTATGTATGTGTTTGGCATCCACAAGGCACTCTATGCGATTATTGCGGTATATCTGGTGACAAAAGTATCTGACGGTTTGATTGAAGGTCTGAAATTCTCAAAAGCTGCCTATATCATTACAGCAAAGCCAAAGGAAATAGCAGATATGATCATGAAAGATCTGGACAGAGGTGTAACAGGCATCAGTGCCAGAGGAATGTACTCAGGACAGGATAAACTGATGCTTTTCTGCGTGGTAAATAAAAAAGAGATCGTAATGCTTAAAGAAAAAGTAGATGAAATTGATCCGGAAGCTTTTGTGATAGTGACAGATGCCAGGGAAGTTCATGGAGAAGGTTTTATTGAAAAAAAGTAATACAAAAAAATATATAAAAAATTGTAAATTTTTTTCTCTTTCCTCTTTCATTTTTGGTAAATATATATTAAAATACAATACAGGTATAAGGTTTTATAGTTAAAACGGAAAATAAACACTATAGGATGAGAAGGGATTGAAATCAGATGATATCGAATCAGGTGCTTCAGAATACTCTTGAAGGGTTAAAAGAAATTTCCAGAACAGAATTTTGTGTACTCGACACAGAAGGCAAAGTGCTTGCAAGTACTTTTGCAGATTTTTCCATTGCAACACAGGATGTACAGGCTTTCGTAGAATCACAGGCCGACAGCCAGCTTGTAAAGGGGTTCCAGTATTTTAAAGTCTGTGATGACTATCAGCTGGAATATATACTGGTCGCCCATGGCGACGATGAAGATACTTATATGGTTGGCAAGCTCGCCGCTTTTCAGATCCAGAATCTGATCGTAGCGTATAAAGAACGCTTTGACAAAGACAGCTTTATCAAGAACCTGCTTCTTGACAACCTGCTTCTTGTTGACATTTATAATCGTGCGAAGAAACTGCACATTGAGGCAGATGTCCGCCGCGTAGTCATGATCCTTGAAATGCCACAGGAGAAAGACCACAGCTCCATGGAAAGCGTGAAGAGTCTTTTCGGCGGTAAAAGTAAAGACTTTATCACAGCAGTAGATGAGAAAAGTATTATCGTAGTCAAGGAACTTGAAGATGGTGAGAATTATCCTGAGATGGATCAGCTTGCACATACTATCCTTGATACTCTTGGAATGGGAAATGACGGTAAGACACATATGGCATACGGTACTATCGTCAATGAACTGAAAGAAGTATCACGCTCCTATAAAGAAGCCCGCATGGCTCTTGATGTAGGTAAGATTTTCTTCGGAGATAAAGAAGTGATCGCATACAGCTCTCTGGGAATCGGACGACTGATCTACCAGCTCCCGATCCCACTCTGTAAGATGTTTATCAAAGAAATCTTCGGCGGCAAATCCCCGGATGACTTTGACGAAGAGACTCTGGTCACAATTGATAAGTTCTTCGAGAACAGCCTCAATGTTTCAGAGACATCCAGACAGCTTTACATCCATAGAAACACTCTGGTCTATCGCCTCGATAAACTCCAGAAGAGTACAGGTCTTGATCTCCGTGTTTTTGAAGATGCCATTACATTCAAGATTGCACTCATGGTAGTACGTTATATGAAATATATGGAAACACTGGAATACTGATATATTATAATAGAAGGAAAATTTTCAATGCCTGCCACAGCTTTAATTGCTGACGCAGGCATTTTTGACCTTTACAAATCCAGCCTTGCAGTGTATAGTTAGAAATCGAGATTGCAATTGATAAGGTATGCAATATCCTGAGACATGCAAGCCAAAATTCCATTGCCGCAGGCAATTTGGAATGAATGTTGGCTGCGTTACTGTGAACATTCTATGAATCCTCAAAAATCTCTTGCAATCCCCAAAAACATACATTACAATAATGTTACAAATTCATTAACCCATTGGAGGAAAAATCTATGATAGATCTTATAGATGTAAGCAAGTCCTATGGTCCCGGCCTTCCGGCAGTGAACCATGCGAACTTACATATAGATAAAGGTGAATTCGTCTTTGTAGTAGGAAACAGTGGTTCAGGAAAAACAACCCTGATCAAACTTCTTATGAAAGAGCTGGATTCCACATCCGGCCAGATCATCGTAAGCGGTGAACGTCTGGAAGGAATGAAACACAGAAGAGTAGCCAAATACCGCCGTAAGCTGGGCGTAGTATTTCAGGACTTCCGTCTTCTGAAAGACAGAAATGTATATGAGAATGTAGCGTTTGCCCAGAGAGTAGTCAACCGTCCCACAAGAGTAATCCGTAAACGTGTCCCGGAGGTACTTCAGGAAGTTGGACTTGCTGTCAAATACAAATCCTTCCCGGATGAACTTTCCGGTGGAGAACAGCAGAGAGTTGCATTGGCAAGGGCGCTGGTCAACCGTCCGGATATCCTTCTGGCAGACGAGCCTACAGGAAACCTGGATCCGAAGACTTCCGAAGAAATCATGAAGCTTCTGGAACAGATCAACGACAGAGGAACCACAGTAGTGGTTGTTACACATAACAAGGATATTGTAAATTCCATGCGCAAACGTGTTGTGACCATGCATGAGGGCTCTATTATAAGTGACGAGAAAGAGGGAGAATATCATGAGGCCTAGTACAATCTGGTACACTCTGAAACAGGGTGTCAAAAATATCAAAAGAAACTGGATGTTTTCCCTGGCTTCCATTATCACCATGGCTGCCTGTATTTTTCTGTTTGGAATCTTTTTCTCCATTGTCAATAATGTGAATAATATTGCACATAAGGTAGAGCAGGAAGTGCCGATCACAGTATTCTTTGAAGAGGGAACTACAAACAAACAGATCAAAGCAATCGGAAAGAAGATCAAGGCACGTCCGGAAGTAGAGAAAATAGAGTATCAGTCAGCTGATGAAGCCTGGGAGGAATATAAAGAGCAGTATTTCCAGGGTTCAGAGGCAGCAGACGGATTTAAGGACGATAATCCTCTTGCAAATTCAGCCAATTATCGTGTGTATATGAATGACATCACGAAGCAGTCAGAACTTGTTTCCTATATACAGGAACTGAAACATGTAAGAAAAGTCAACCAGTCTGAGGAAGCAGCAAAAACACTGGGAAATATCAACAAGTTGGTTTCATATATTTCCATTGCCATCATTGTATTACTGCTTATTATCTCCATATTCCTGATCAGCAATACGGTATCTGTGGGTATTGCAGTCCGTAAAGAAGAGATCGGAATTATGAAATACATAGGAGCTACAGACGCATTTGTCAGAGCACCATTCCTGCTGGAAGGCATGGTTCTGGGGGTGGTCGGAGCAGCAGTTCCGCTGATCGTGCTTTATTTCTGTTATAATGGGGCAATATCCTATATTCTGACCAGGTTTAATGTGCTTACAGGTGTGGTGGATTTCATCCCGGTATGGCAGATTTACCAGACATTACTTCCAATAAGTCTGGGACTTGGAATTGGAATCGGACTGATCGGAAGTTTCTTTACAACAAGAAAGCATTTAAGAGTATAATAAAAAGCAGATAAGCATGAAGCTGCCGGAACAATGATATCATATCATAAACCGGCGGCTTTTTTTACAGGAGTGCAGACATGAAAAATAAAGAATTTTGGAAAGGTGCAGTAGCAGGAGCACTGGTTGTGACGTGCATCGGTACAGGTGTTTTTGCAGGAACAGGTCTTGCAGCAAAAGGAACAGCTCTTGGTGATCGCAAGTGTACATCAAAGCTGGCATATCTTGAAGAGCTGATCGACAGATACTATCTGGGAGATAAGGATGAAGAGAAGCTTCAGGAAGGACTTTATGCAGGTCTTCTCTATGGACTGGATGATCCTTATTCCAGATATTATACAGAAGAGGAATACGATTCTGAGAATTCTTCCAATGAGGGAAGCTATGTGGGGATCGGCATTCTTATGGAGAAGAATAAAGAAGGCGGAGTAAAGATTGTTGAATGCTATGAGGGTGGTCCCGGGGAAAAAGCAGGACTGGAGGAAGGGGACATCATCAGTGCCATTGACGGGGAAGATATCACAGAGGATGAAGTATCTGATGTTGCAGACATTGTCCGCAATTCAGATAAAGACAGTGTGGTGCTTACTGTTCACAGAGAAGGTGCAGAAGATGCCATGGAAATCACAGTCCCTGTCACAGATGTGGAATTACCGTCTGTTTTCCATGAAATGCTGGGTTCTAAAATCGGCTACATCCGCATTACACAGTTTACAGGCGTTACCGGCGAACAGTATCAGGAAGCTTTTGATGACCTGCAAAAACAGGGAATGGAGAAAATGATCGTGGATCTCCGCGATAATCCGGGTGGACTTCTTGATTCTGTCTGTGATGTCCTGCGGAAAATCCTTCCGGAAGGACTGATCGTTTACACCGAAGATAAGGACGGAAATAGAGAAGAGGAAAAATGTGATGGCAAAAACGAACTCCGGATTCCGCTTGCAGTCCTGGTAAATGAAAGCAGCGCCAGTGCATCAGAGATTTTTGCCGGTGCAGTGCAGGATTATGGTATTGGAACGATCGTCGGAACAACCACTTACGGAAAAGGCGTGGTACAGTCCATCCGCCAGCTCTCAGACGGAAGTGCCATTAAACTGACTGTTGCCAACTACTACACTCCAAAAGGAAACAACATCAACAAAACAGGAATCAAACCTGATATAGAGGTTTCTCTGGATACCAGCCTGCTGAATAAGAATAAAGACGAGATCACCCATGATGAGGATAATCAGCTGCAGGAAGCGCTTAAGGCAGTTGAGAAGGAAAAGTAGTTGTTTGGCTGATAGTTTGATGTTATACTGTATATATCTGTATTTATAATAGAAGCATTTTTATTATAGATGAAAAGCCCATTACTGAGCAGGCAGCGGATTTTGATTTGTAGTTGCTAAGACACTGAACAGTTAATGGGCATAAAGTGAAAAATATCAGAAAAAGAGGGCGACAACATGAGCGAATATGTGATCACCACCGACAACAATTCAGATCTTCCGGAGGAATATCTCAAAGACCATGGAGTAGGCTGCATGTATCTCAGTTATTCCATGGATGGAAAAAATTATACGCATGGAAATTTCCTTCCGGAGCATGAATTTTATGAGGCAATGAGAAACGGTTCCATGCCAACCACAGCACAGGTAAATCCTGAAAATGCAAAAGCACTGCTGGAGCCTTACCTAAAAGAAGGAAAAGATATTCTTCATATTGCATTTTCCTCTGCCTTAAGCGGTACATACAATAGCAGCCGTATCGCAGCAGAGGAACTGATGGAGGATTATCCGGACCGCAAGATCATCGTGGTAGATTCTCTTGGCGCTTCCCTTGGTCAGGGGCTTCTGGTTTACCTTGCACAGGAGAAGAAAGAGCAGGGAGAAGATATGGAGACAGTTGCGAAATGGGCAGAAGAGAACAGGCTTCATATGGTACACCTTTTTACAGTCAACGATTTAAACCACCTATACCGCGGAGGCCGCATTTCCAGAACTACTGCAGTAGTAGGAAGTATGCTGAATATTAAACCGGTCCTTCATGTAGACAACGACGGAAAACTCACTGCCATCGGTAAAGTCCGCGGCCGTAAAAAATCCCTTCAGGAGCTGGTAAAGCTTATGGATGAGAAAATCGGCAGCTATCATGACACCTGCCATACCATCTTTATCAGTCATGGCGACTGCGAAGAAGATGCAAATTATGTGGCAGAGAAAGTAAAAGAAAAATACCAGATCAACACGATTATCATGAATCAGGTAGGAGCCACCATCGGCGCTCATTCAGGTCCGGGAACAATGGCGTTGTTCTTTGTGGGAGATGAAAGATAAATTAGTTTTTTTTTGTAAAATGGTTTCATGGTATCATTATCCTGCGGGAAGATAAATGATACTGCGGAACCATTTTTGATATTACAGGAGAATTTTATGAAATTATTAAAAAAAGCATTCGCATTCACATTTATATTTATGCTGAGCGTTTCAGGACTGACAGGATATCAGGTAAACGCCTCAGAGGAGCCAAAACATCTGGATATCCTCTTCACCCATGATCTGCATTCTCATTTGAACAGCTTTCAAACGATTGTAGACGGGACACAGCAGGAGACCGGCGGGTTTGCCCGGCTGAAAACATTGATCAATGAGCATGAGAAAGAGAATACAGATACACTCATATTGGATGGCGGAGACTTCTCTATGGGAACTCTGATACAGACTGTATATGACACTGAGGCCGCCGAACTGCGGATGCTTGGATATCTGGGCTGTGATGTGACAACTCTGGGAAATCATGAATTTGATTACGGCTCCGATGGTCTGGCAGATATGCTGAACGCCGCAGTCAGTTCAGGCGAAAACCTTCCCAGGATGGTTGTGTGTAATGTGGACTGGGATGCAATGAAAAAAGCCGGCCTCAGTGAAGGACAGAAACAGATTTATGAAGAATTTCAGACATATGGAGTAAAAGACTATACGGTAATTCAAAAAGGTGATGTAAAGATTGCAGTACTGGGTGTTTTCGGCAAGGATTCTCTGGATTGCGCTCCTACCTGCGAGCTTCTTTTCAAAGACCCGTCAGAAGCAGCCAGAGAAACAGTAGAGGAAATAAAAAAGAACGAAGATGTAGACATGATCGCCTGTGTATCACACAGCGGAACATGGGAGGACGAAAAAGTATCAGAGGACGAAATCCTTGCAAAGAATGTTCCGGACATTGATCTGATCGTCAGCGGACATACCCACACACAGTTGGCAGAACCAATCCTGCAGGGAGATACCTGCATCGTATCCTGTGGAGAATATGGGAAAAACCTGGGAACAATTTCCATGACTCAGAAAGAGAATGGACGGTGGGAAACGGATACCTATGAGCTTGTTCCGGTTACGGATGAAATCAAAGCAGATGAAGCCACACAGAAGAAAATAGATGAATTGTCAGATACTGTTGACACCAATTATCTTTCCAATTTTGGTTATACCAGAGAGGAAATTCTGGCAGAGAATGACATTGAATTTAACAGCCTCAGTGAGATGGAAACAAAGCATGAGGAGTTAAATCTGGGAGATATCATATCAGATGCTTATGTATATGCAGTAGAGAATACAGGAGACTCTGACGGAGAAAAAGTAGATGTTGCAATCGTACCTGCCGGAACTGTAAGAGATACTTATACAAAAGGCAATATAACAGTGGAGCAGGTATATAACTCCTTCTCGCTGGGAACAGGAAAGGACGGACTTGCAGGTTATCCTCTGATCAGTGCATATTTAACAGGAAAAGAACTGAAAACAGTGGCAGAGGTAGATGCCTCAATTTCAGATTTTATGACAATAGCCAGATTATATTGCAGTGGAATGAATTTCACCTATAATCCCCACCGCATGATCTTAAATAAAGTAACAGACTGTTATCTGACAGGCAAGGGCGGGGAAAGGGAAGAAATACAGGACGATAAATTATATCATGTTGTCACCGATCTGTACACAGGCCGTATGCTTGGCTCTGTTCTGGACAAATCCTATGGACTGATATCCATCATCCCTAAGGATAAAGACGGCAATCCCATAGAGAACCTGGAAGATTATGCAGTCATGGATGGAAAAAAAGAACTGAAAGCCTGGGCTGCAATTGCAGAGTATATGCAATCCTTTGAAGACACAGACAAAGACGGAATTGCAAATGTGCCGGAATATTATGATACAACACACGAAAGAAAAGTTGCAGACAACAGCAAAAACATCATAAATCTGATAAAACATCCGAATAAATTTGCAATAGCGATTGTGGGAATCTGTATTGTGGCTGTTGGGGTGATTTTGTTGCTGATCTTCGGAATTGTAAAGATTATCAGAAGAAGAAAACAGAATTTATGTCAATAAAATCGCATAACAGTAGTAGGGCAGTTTCTGATTAACAGGGACTGCCTTTTATGCTACGATTATATTTCCTGATGAAATTTCCCACGACAATTAATACAGGAATGTATCATGTTCACAAAAAATATGATATACTTACGCTGTATATAAGCTAGAGTAAAAAACGGGGGAACACGAAATGGCTGAAATGGAAAACAGTAAAGATCTGATCAGTGTATTGTGGAGCGGAGCAGATATTCTTCGCTCAAAAATGGATGCAAATGAATACAAAAACTATCTTCTGGGAATTATTTTCTATAAATATCTGTCAGATTCTTTTCTTATTAAAGTATATGATATGATCTGTGACAGCAAACCACAGACATTAAAAGAAGCACTGGATGTATATGTAAAAGAATTAAAAAGTGAAGATGGCGAAGAACTGAAACAGGGAATGAAAGAAGAATGCCATTATGTGATCGAACCTGAACTTACATACACATATTTTGCAGACGCCGCAAGAAACAATTCTTTTAATAGAGAGCAGCTGCAGAAAGCATTCAATAATATCGAACAAAGTGATCCTATCTTTGCAGACCTGTTTGCGGATATTGATCTGTATTCCAACCGTCTGGGAACAGGAGATCAGAAGCAGAGCGATACAGTTGCAAGTCTGATAAAGGAAATTGATAAAGCAGATTTATTGAATTCAGATGCGGAAATACTTGGAAATGCCTATGAGTATTTGATCGGACAGTTTGCATCAGAGACAGGAAAGAAAGCCGGTGAATTCTATACGCCTCAGGCAGTATCCAAAATTCTTACCCGCATTGCAATCGCAGGACAGGAAGAAAAACAGGGATTATCTGTCTATGATCCATGCATGGGTTCCGGCTCCCTTTTGCTTAATGCAAAAAAATATGCGAAATATTCCCAGTATATCAAATATTATGGACAGGAATTAAATACTTCGACTTACAATCTTGCAAGAATGAATATGTTTCTTCATGGCATTCCGGCAGAGAATCAGAACCTGAGAAACGGAGACACTCTTGACGGAGACTGGCCAACAGATGAAGAAACAGACTTCAATATGGTACTTATGAACCCACCTTACAGCGCAAAATGGACCGCAGCAGCAGGCTTTCTGCAGGATGAAAGATTCAGTGATTATGGGGTGCTTGCACCGAAATCAAAAGCAGATTACGCTTTCTTGCTGCATGGACTCTACCATCTGAAAAATAATGGAACTATGGCAATTGTACTTCCGCATGGTGTCCTCTTCCGGGGAGCTGCGGAAGGGAAAATCAGAGAAAAACTGCTTCGCTCCGGAAATATTTATGCAGTAATTGGCTTACCTGCGAATCTCTTCTACAATACTTCGATTCCAACTTGTATCATTGTGTTGAAGAAGCATAGAGATGGCAGAGATGTGCTGTTTATTGATGCTTCAAAGAAGTTTGACAAAGGCAAGAAGCAGAATGAAATGACAGATGTGCACATCAATGAAGTGATGGAACTGTACAGTAAACGGGAAACTGTAGAAAAAGAATCATTTCTTGCCAGTTTTGAAGAAATAGAAAAGAACGACTTTAACCTCAACATCCCACGCTATGTTGATAACTTTGAAAAAGAAGAAGAGATAGACTTGAATGATCTATTATCCGAGATGAAGAAAACAGATGACGAATTAGAAAAAACACAGGGTGAATTCCTGGCCCTGCTCAGGGATTTAACTTCTACAGATGACGTAATTATGAAATCATTAGATGAACTGATTGCGAAAATGGAGGGGTAAATTATGGGAAAACCTGAGATTAGATTTAAAGGTTATACGGATGAGTGGGAACAGCGTAAGTTGGGGGATGTCCTTGATGATATGTACAATGGACAAACTCCATCAAGAAACAAAAGTGAATATTGGAACGGAAATATAAAATGGCTGTCAAGTGGAGAATTAAATCGTGGAACAGTATATGACAGCATGGAAATGATAACAGAAGACGGTCAAAAATCAGCCAATTTACGGATAGTTCCTAAGGGTACTTTTATAATGGCTATTACAGGTCTTGAAGCGGCTGGAACACGTGGAAATTGTGCATTACTTGGGTTTGATACAACACTCAATCAGTCATGTATGGCATTGTTTCCAAAGAAAGATTTGCTTACTTCAGATTTTTTATTTCAATGGTATAGAAAAGTCGGGGAAGAGTACGGGATTAATTATACTCAGGGAACGAAACAGCAAAGCTATAATGCTGAACTGATTAAAATACTGCCGATTTCATTGCCTTCGGTAGCTGAGCAGAGAAAAATTGCCTCTTATTTGAGCAACCTCGACCACCTCATCACTCTTCACCAGCGAAAGTGTGATGAAGTAAAAAGTTTAAAAAAATATATGTTACAAAAAATGTTTCCTCAAAACGAACAAAAAGTTCCAGAGATCAGATTTGAGGGATTTACGGAAGCTTGGGAACAGCGTAAGTTGGGGGATGTCCTTGATGATATGTACAATGGACAAACTCCATCAAGAAACAAAAGTGAATATTGGAACGGAAATATAAAATGGCTGTCAAGTGGAGAATTAAATCGTGGAACAGTATATGACAGCATGGAAATGATAACAGAAGACGGTCAAAAATCAGCCAATTTACGGATAGTTCCTAAGGGTACTTTTATAATGGCTATTACAGGTCTTGAAGCGGCTGGAACACGTGGAAATTGTGCATTACTTGGGTTTGATACAACACTCAATCAGTCATGTATGGCATTGTTTCCAAAGAAAGATTTGCTTACTTCAGATTTTTTATTTCAATGGTATAGAAAAGTCGGGGAAGAGTACGGGATTAATTATACTCAGGGAACGAAACAGCAAAGCTATAATGCTGAACTGATTAAAATACTGCCGATTTCATTGCCTTCGGTAGCTGAGCAGAGAAAAATTGCCTCTTATTTGAGCAACCTCGACCACCTCATCACTCTTCACCAGCAAAAGTGTGAAGAACTGAAAAAAATAAAGAAATTCATGCTACAGAAAATGTTTGTCTAGGAAAAAGGTGAGCAAATGGAAAAAATTACGTTATTTCATGGAACTTCA
>SKEQ01001028.1_pt1 | contig 11939 bp, 9 predicted proteins | sample 4826751 | NCBI WGS metagenome assembly SKEQ01 (sample SAMN11008805, study PRJNA524170) | human gut metagenome | biome: Human fecal sample; material: Feces; isolation source: fecal sample from pouch patient p44 | host: Homo sapiens | place: Israel: Tel-Aviv | collected 2013-07-11 | reverse complement strand
CCATTGATAAAGCTGAATTTACCGCTCAAATTTTTCAGGGTGCTGTCGAGTGGTTTGATAAACAGACTGTTATTACGCAGCGTCACTTCACCTTTCGCGGTTACCAGTTCGCCGTTCAGCGGGATATCAAGATGTAAGCGAGCATTCACATCGCCGTCGAGCTGGAGTTCTTGCAGGGTCGCACCCAGAGAATCTTTCAGCGGTGTCTCATCAAAGTAAGGGCCAACGGCTTTACCCGGACCTTTAATGTCAGCGTCAATCAGCAGTTTTTCTTTCGAGTAGTCAGGGATCACTGCGGTGAGATTACTCGCGCGCACGCCGCCCAGATTAACGCCATCGGTTTTCATCCATAAACCGTCGTTAATAAAGTCCAGTTCAATATCAAGGTTAGTTAATGCAGGCCAGTCCGGCTGGAAGGCAAACTTCGCGTTGCGCAGCGGCACCAGCACTTCAAACTGACCTTCGTTGTGTTTATAGGGGAAGAGTTGCGGATTGCCACCATAAACCAGCGTCGCGTTATCCGCTTCACCGCCCTGAATCGCGCCACTTAAGTAATCAACCAGGTCTTTACCCATCAAGTTTTCCGGGAAATAGCGCCAGGCTTGTGAACCATCATCGGTACTGATGCCAGCCAGAATACCCAGCCAGGGTTCATCGTTAGCAGGTTGCAGGTAACGAAAACCGCCGCGCGCATGGACGGCTTTGGCTTTAACGTCAATATTACGCCCATCCAGCTGGAAACCTTTGTCATTGTTCAGCCAGCTTATAGTTGCCTGGCCGTCGGCGATTTCCAGTGGCGCACGGAATACCGTTTCGTAAGGCATCTTTGCCTGCTTCATCGACGCGGTAAGCAAACCATTTTCAACGCTGCCGGAAAGCGTCCCGGAGAAGTGTTCCGCACCCGGTAATAATTTCCATTGCTTCCAGGCCAGATCGCTCCACGATGCCTGAAAACGGGTCTTGTCTGCCGCCTGAAGCGGGATATCCAGCGCCAGAGTGTTAATCTTGCCGCTCGGTTGTGTGGAGCGCCAAACATCACCCAGTGCAGGTGAAAGTTTCGCGGCCAGCGGGCGTATGCCCTCCAGGCCTGCCAGCTCCAGATTACTGGCGCGAATCCGGAGTTCGTCACTACGTTTATTGTCTTTGCCGCCAACGTCCTGTTCCGGTATCCAGGCCAGCGTCAATGCTCCGCTCGGCCAGGGTTTGCCGTCCATCGTGATCCGTGTATCGGGAATAGAGAACTGCCAGCCCGGATTTTCACGCGTAATATGCGCGGTCAGATTATCCACCGACAGCGTATGCGTTTGCTTCTCGCCCAACCAGCTGGCACCGCCCTGTTTCAGCCAGACGTCACCGCCGGTTACATCGCCTTTGTCGATCGTCATCCAGCCTTCAAGGGAGAACTGTGCCGTTTCCAGAGCAATATTGTCCTGCATCCATTTACCGAGCCACGGCTTCAGGTCGATGTCATCCGCCTGTAGCCAGACGCGACCATTGCTTAACAACCCCTCATCATCGCGCAAATCCATGCGCACCTGCATCACGCCGTGCTGTCCGGTAAGGCTGGAGAGGCTTACCAGGCCTTCCGCACGGTGTCGACGTGGATCGTTCAGCCAGGTGAGTTGTGGGATCGCCAGCTCGGCGCGCTGACCGGATGGCGTCAGAAAACTGACTTCACTGTCGCGGAGATCGAAATGGTCAAATTGACGAAGAAACAGATCGCTGATGTGACTGGCTTCCAGACTGTCATCGCTACCACCGCTGGTGATAGGAGTGTTGGTGCGAAAGCGCAGCTGCCAGAAAGTGAGGTCGCGAAACTGCCAGCGCATATGTAACAGGCTCTGCCAGACATCCAGCGCCAGAGTAACGCGTTTAACCGAAAATTCGCCGCCATCTTTTAGTTCTGCACGGATGTCGTGTGCTTCAAGCGTCGGGCCAAAATTCTGCCAGCTGGCTGAGAGCTGACTGGCTTCTACCGGCATGCCAGTCGCGGATTCTATTTTGTTGAGGATTTCCGGACGCCAGGCGTCAAGATGCGGTAAAGCAATACGCAGGCCGCTAACCAGCAGAGCAGCGATCACAACGAGCGCGGCTCCAGTAAGCAGTAAAATCCCCGGCAATCGCCTCACCCGTCACTCCTTGTCTGCTAAAAATGTGACTCAAAAACCCTTTGCCGGATGGCGGCCCAGCATCTGTTTACATCATTACGACGTCAAACTGCTCCTGGTTATAGAGCGGTTCAATTTGTACTTTAACCTGTTTGCCAACGAAAATTTCCACTTCCGCCAGCGAGTGTGACTCTTCGCCTTTCAAGGCTTCAGCTACTGCCGGAGATGCATAGACCAGGAAACGGTCGGAGTCGTAAGCATGGTGGACACGAACAATCTCGCGCATGATTTCATAGCATACCGTTTCCACGGTTTTCACCGTTCCGCGACCGTGGCAGGTTGGGCATTCGTTACACAGTACGTGCTCAATGCTTTCGCGGGTGCGTTTACGCGTCATCTCCACCAGCCCCAGCGCCGAAAAACCATTAACGCTGGTTTTCACCCGGTCTTTGCTCAACGCCTGCTCCAGCGAGTGCAGCACGCGGCGGCGGTGATCTTCATTATTCATATCGATGAAATCAATAATGATAATCCCACCCAGATTACGCAACCGCAACTGGCGAGCGATAGCCTGCGTCGCTTCAATATTGGTATTGAAAATGGTGTCGTCCAGATTGCGATGACCGACAAACGCTCCGGTATTGATGTCCACGGTGGTCATCGCTTCGGTCTGGTCGATAATCAGATAACCACCGGATTTCAGTTCTACTTTGCGTTCCAGCGCTCGCTGGATTTCGTTTTCGACATCAAAGAGATCGAAAATCGGCTGGCGTCCGGTGTAATGCTCCAGCTTGCTGGTCATCTCGGGAATGTACTCCGAGGTAAACTCCAGCAATGCTTCGTAAGTCAGGCGTGAGTCAACGCGAATGCGGTCCAGTTCGGCGTCGGCGAAATCACGCAGAACACGCTGCGCCAGCGCCAGTTCGCCGTACAGCTGATAACGGGTCTGCGGGCGTTTTTTACGCTCCATAACTTTGGTCCAGACGCGTTTCAGATAAGCGGCATCGGAGGCCAGTTCAGCCTCGCCAACCCCTTCCGCTGCGGTACGGATGATAAACCCGCCCTGCTCGTCGCAATACTCTGCGACCACTTTTTTCAGGCGTTCACGTTCTGATTCGCTTTCAATACGTTGGGAAACCCCAACGTGAGAAGCCCCTGGCATAAACACCAGATAGCGAGAAGGCAGCGTGATATCGGTGGTCAGGCGCGCACCTTTAGTGCCAAGCGGATCTTTCACCACCTGCACCATCAGATCTTGCCCCTGACGAACCAGTTCCGAGATGTCGCGCACCGTGAATTGCTTTTGTTCTTCACCCGCCACACATTCGGTGTGCGGCATGATATCGGATGCATGAAGAAACGCGGCTTTATCCAGCCCAATATCTACAAAAGCCGCCTGCATACCCGGAAGTACACGACTTACACGACCCTTGTAGATATTGCCTACTATTCCGCGTCGCGCCTCACGTTCAATATGAATTTCCTGCAGAATACCGCCATCAATATACGCCACTCGCGTTTCCGAAGGCGTTACGTTTACTAACAATTCAGCCGTCATGTTTATCCCTTTTCTCACGCAGTGCGTTAAAATTACTTAATAATTCATACGTTTCAACCAGCGGTAAGCCGACTACGGCGTGATAGCTGCCATTTATCTTCCTGACAAAACAGCCACCCAGCCCCTGAATACCGTATGCACCTGCTTTATCTAACGGTTCACCGCTGGCGACATAGCCCGCGATGTCTTCGTCTGTTAACGTTCTGAAAGTCACATCGGTGACCACCAGGCAATCGAGAATGTGCTGGCTGTCGGCCAACGCCACTGCCGTCATCACCTGATGGGTCTGACCCGATAATTTGCGCAACATCTGCGCCGCATGCTCTGCGTCGCGCGGTTTCTCCAGCACTTCTCCATTCAGGATAACGATAGTATCCGCACCCAGCACCGGGAGATCCTGCGCCGTTTGCGCGACACCCGCCTGTGCTTTCTCGCGCGCCAGACGCACAACATACTGCTGCGCGCTCTCCTGCGGCTGACGCTGCTCCTCAATGCCTGTAACAATACGTTCAAAGGTCACGCCAAGTTGCGCAAGTAACTCCTGACGACGCGGAGAACCGGAAGCTAAATACAGAGAAGTCATAGAAACCTTTATTGCACTGCAAACTGCTGACGGACTTTACGCATCAGCAAGAAAATCCACGGCCAGAGCACCCCATTGACTACACTACTCCAGAACACTTCCGGTCTGAAAGAGACGTTAATCACTAAAAACTCTGCCCAGAAAACAATAATATCCACCACCAGCGAAAGCAACATGACGACCAGCGCCTGCTGCCATAATGCGAGGTTGCGGAAAAGCTGGTATTTCAGCGCCACCAGGTAAGCAATGATGCTCATCGCCAATACGCGTACGCCAAGCGTCGAGCCGCTGATCAGATCCAGTATGGCACCCATCACAAAACCTGTGCCCACATTTACGCGATGAGGCAAGGCCAGGATCCAATACAACAAGATGAGTAACACCCAGTTTGGCCGGAAAACAATCAGGTTATCCGGCCAGGGCATGATTTGCAGCAACAGCGCAATGAGGAAAGAGAGCCAGATTACCCAACGTCCCTGGCTACGATAGCTCGCCACTATTGCCCTCCCGGCGCACGCGCAGGCGGTTGAGCACCACTTTGCGGCGGCGTAGCCCTTTGTGGAGAGCGATTAGCAGCAGGCTGTGTGGGCGCAGCAGGCGCAGTAGCTGCATTTCCTGTCGTCGGTTGCTGCGGAGTCGGCTGAGCGATCCCCGTTGCCGGTTCAGGTAACTTTGGCCCCATCGCGTCTGGCGAAGGCAATACCTGCGGCATCATCTGCATCAGACGTTCATTAGCAACACGATGCACCTCTTCCGGCGTCATCGGGTTAGCGCCGTTACGATCCGCGCCCCACAGCAGCAGCAGATAACGCAAACGTTGCAGTCCTGCAGTCGGACGCGCCTGAATCACAGTATAAGCGCGCTGGGTATCGAGTTTTACGGAAGAGACAACCGCGACCGGATAGCCTTCCGGGAAACGACCGCCCAGACCGGAGGTCACCAGCACATCACCAACACGAATATCCGTATTCGCTGGCAGATGCTCAAGCTGCAAATCATCCGTACAACCGTTACCGGCTGCAATTACGCGGATATCGTTGCGCAGCACCTGGATTGGCAGCGCGTGGGTCGCATCACAAATCAGCAGCACGCGACTGGTCAGTTTAGCGACGGCCACCACCTGACCAACAACACCTTTGTCGCTGATGACCGGCTGGCCTTCATAAACGCCATTAACGCTACCTTTATCGATAACAACTTGATCGCTATAAGGATCGTTAACCGTGGAGATAACCTGAGTCACCATTTTCTGCTCATCCTGACGCAGCGGGGAACCCAGCAGCTCGCGCAGACGCGCGTTCTCCTGTTTGTATTGTCCAAGCATCAGCAGTTCACTGTTTTTCAGCAACAGTTCCTGACGTAACGCCCGGTTTTCAAGTTCTAGTTGGTCACGCGAGGCCAGCGTCTGCGATACGCCATCCAGCAATTCACGAGGAGCATTGGAAACAAAGTAGAAAGGACTGACGGCGGTATCCATATAAGTACGGATTTGACTGAACGTCCCCAGGCGGCTGTCGGCAATAATAATGCCGAGCGCCACCAGCACCGCCAGAATAAGGCGAATCTGTAGCGACGGGCCACGGCTAAAAATTGGCTTCATAAGTTATGCGTATTCTCGTATCAGACCAGGCAGGGTAAACAGACATTTCCCCTGCCTGCATCCGATTACTCTTCGCTGAACAGGTCGCCGCCGTGCATGTCGATCATTTCCAGCGCTTTGCCGCCACCGCGCGCCACACAGGTCAGCGGGTCTTCAGCAACAACGACTGGAATGCCGGTTTCTTCCATTAACAAACGGTCAAGGTTACGCAGCAGTGCGCCACCACCGGTGAGCACCATGCCGCGCTCGGAGATGTCGGAAGCCAGTTCCGGCGGGCACTGTTCCAGTGCAACCATTACCGCGCTCACAATACCGGTCAGCGGTTCCTGCAGTGCTTCGAGGATTTCGTTGGAGTTCAGGGTAAAACCGCGTGGAACACCTTCTGCCAGGTTACGGCCACGAACTTCGATTTCACGGACTTCATCGCCCGGGTAAGCCGAACCGATTTCGTGCTTGATACGTTCTGCGGTGGCTTCACCGATCAGAGAACCGTAATTACGACGCACATAGTTGATGATAGCTTCGTCGAAACGATCACCACCAATGCGCACGGAAGAGGAGTAAACCACGCCGTTCAAGGAGATAACAGCAACTTCAGTGGTACCACCACCGATATCAACCACCATAGAACCGGTCGCTTCAGAAACCGGCAGGCCAGCACCAATTGCGGCAGCCATCGGTTCTTCAATCAGGAAGACTTCACGGGCACCAGCGCCCTGCGCGGATTCACGAATTGCGCGGCGTTCAACCTGGGTCGCGCCAACCGGTACACAAACCAGAACGCGCGGGCTTGGACGCATAAAGCTGTTGCTGTGCACTTGTTTGATGAAGTGCTGGAGCATTTTTTCAGTCACGAAGAAGTCGGCGATAACGCCGTCTTTCATTGGGCGAATGGCAGCAATATTGCCCGGCGTACGGCCCAGCATCTGCTTCGCGTCATGACCTACTGCAGCTACGCTTTTCGGTGAACCGGCACGATCCTGACGAATGGCCACCACGGAAGGCTCATTCAATACGATGCCTTGTCCTTTTACATAAATGAGGGTATTCGCAGTACCCAGGTCAATGGACAAGTCATTGGAAAACATGCCACGAAATTTTTTCAACATACTAAGGGATAATCCTGAAAGCTGGGGCGGAAAAGAAAATCCGCTTACTTTACCAACCACACGCAGCAGCGACAAGGCGCAAAAATCATCTGCTACGGTGAAAATTAGTGCAGTTCGTTTCCTTTGTTACAAATCTCTGCCTGAGTCCAGAAAGGCTTAATGCATCAGCAGCATTCCTCGCCTGTTTGCAACCGCGTAAGGTCATTCATCTGCATATGTGCTGCAACAATCTGGCGAGCAGACAAGCACACTCCCATGAGACGCAGCGCGCGTTATTCTACGTGAAAACAGATTAAACGGCAGGTTAAACCGAGTATCTTTGTGAATATTTTTTCACGTTAGTATCAAGTGGCTGTGAGGACGCGAAAAAATCCCCTTGCCCGCCTGTAACACCGCGCTGAATCAGGGTCTGCCACTCGCTTCGCGAACGCACACCGGTGGCGTAAACTTGGGTGCTGGTCCCGGAGCAGGCTTCCACCAGGCTTTGAACCAGCAGCTGGTTCTCCGTTCGCTTCTCAATGTTTCTGACCAGCCCCGGATGGAGCTTGAGTAACTCAACATTAAGTTCTTTGATCCAACTGGTGCTTACCAGCGTCAAACCAGCCTGGTTGACGGCTACCCGTACCCCTAAAGCATTCACTAAACGAATAACAGGTTGTAAACGACTGATATGTTGACCTACATCGGCCTCTGCAAGTTCAATAATTATGCGTTTTCGTTGTGATTTTTCACATTGCATTAACGTATCGCGCAGCCAACGCTGAAAACGCGGGCGAATCAGCGACTCAACGGTAACCTGAATCGCCAGATTTTCCTCTGGCCAGTAACGCAATAGTGGAATAAGACGGCTGATTTGCAGACGGTCATACTCTTCCGATAAGCCAAACTGCAAGACCATCGGCATATACTCCGCCGAGCTAACCTCTTCATTACCATCGAAGATGCGGCACATGAGTTCGCGATGATGAACCTGACCTTCGCAAGTAACCGCCGGTTTTTGATAAAGGCGCGGGCCGCCGCGACTGAGCATTTGCTCGATAAGCGTACGCCAGCGAACATTACCGCGTCCTTTTTCAGGCAACGAGTCATCGTAAATAGCCCAGCTATTGCCGCCCTGCAATCCCGCATTACGCGTGGCAGACTCTGCATGTTCCATTACCTGCTCGGTATCCTGACCACTACGCCAGGCGCAGATACCAATGTGGATCATATCGTCGCGATCGAGCATTTTATTGTTCGGCAAGGTATCGACGGCTTTGATTAACTGACCGGCGATGCTCTCTGCCTCTTTTAACGTCCGGTGCGGTAACAGCGCAGCAAAATCACTGCGGTGGTAACGCGCCAGCAGTGCGCCAGGGTAGCGCATCATAAATGTCGACAGCAGATTCGTCAGAGTGAAGAACTGTTCTTCAACCTGGCTGTGCCCCCAGGTATCGCTCAACATATTGAAATCCGGCAGACGAATCATCATCACGATCCCGTGGGTACCTACTTTCTCCTGATCTTCCAGTAACGTTGCTAACTGATTATCGAAAAAGAGTCGGTTATTGAGGCCGGTTTTCACGTCCTGGGCGGCATAAGAGCGGATCAGCGTATCAAGACGGCTGTGTTGTTCGCGTGCGTTCTGAATTTCACGAAGCAGCGTATCTAGCGCACTGCTGGTTCTGGGCGGCCATTCATAGATGGTTCCCAACACATTAGAGCCACGCTCACCGTTTAAGATACGAGTAGCCCGGGTTTCCAGCAATTCTTGCCCGGCAAGTTGCCGTTGTAACCAGCGTACCGCCAGGAAGAGCATAACAATGATAAAGCCAATCGCCCCCGTGAGCGGCGCGGTAGTCATTAAAGAATGGAAATAGTTGCCCATCGGATCCTGATAAACCAGACGCAGCGACATCCCCGGATGCTTTATCAACGGAACACTCAGTTCGCGAAACAGATCGCTGGAGCCAACCGGACGATAACTACCATTTCTGGCCAGGGTATAAACCTGTTTATCACCATGGAGCAGGTCTACACGAACGATATCTGCCGACATCATTAATTCGGTAATTTGTGGCCTTAATGTGCTGAAGTCATTCGACACAAGGTGGGTATCAATCGCCGTCGCCACCGCCTGAACGCGATGACTAAACTTATACTGAATTGCGTTGTAGAAACTTAGCGAACAGCCCAGCAAAGTCACAAAAATTGTTAACCCGGTGAGCAGCGTAACAAAGGCCGAAAATTTCGTCGTTAATCTCATCCTTGTGTTAACTCCGATAGTGAGGAAGCGGGCATACTAGCAAATCAGATTTATCTCGCAATTTATTGCGCTTCATCGGCTTTGCTTTTCCATTAGCGAGTATAGTCTTCAGAAATTATTTTCCAATCCATCATGCACATGAGGACCACTTATGCAGGCGTTACTTTTAGAACAGCAGGACGGCAAAACTCTCGCATCGGTACAGACACTTGACGAAAGTCGCCTGCCGGAGGGCGATGTCACGGTTGATGTTCACTGGTCGAGCCTGAACTATAAAGATGCGCTGGCGATTACCGGTAAGGGAAAAATCATCCGTAATTTTCCGATGATTCCTGGGATCGATTTTGCCGGAACTGTACGCACCAGCGAAGATCCGCGTTTTCATGCCGGTCAGGAGGTGTTACTCACTGGCTGGGGCGTTGGTGAAAACCACTGGGGTGGGCTGGCGGAGCAGGCGCGAGTGAAAGGTGACTGGCTGGTTGCCATGCCGCAAGGGCTGGACGCGCGTAAAGCAATGATTATCGGTACTGCCGGTTTTACCGCCATGCTGTGTGTGATGGCGCTGGAAGATGCCGGTGTTCGCCCGCAGGACGGGGAGATTGTCGTGACGGGTGCCAGTGGTGGCGTCGGCAGTACCGCCGTGGCGCTGCTGCATAAGTTGGGTTATCAGGTCGTTGCCGTTTCCGGTCGCGAAAGTACCCATGAATACCTGAAAAGTTTAGGTGCCAGTCGTATTCTCCCTCGTGATGAGTTTGCCGAATCCCGTCCTCTGGAAAAACAAGTCTGGGCTGGGGCAATTGACACTGTTGGCGACAAAGTGCTGGCAAAAGTGCTGGCGCAAATGAATTACGGCGGCTGCGTGGCGGCCTGTGGTCTGGCGGGTGGTTTTACTCTGCCAACCACGGTCATGCCATTTATTCTGCGTAATGTCCGTTTGCAAGGGGTGGATTCAGTAATGACGCCACCAGAACGCCGCGCACAAGCCTGGCAGCGACTGGTCGCCGATTTACCGGAATCATTCTATACCCAGGCGGCAAAAGAGATATCTCTGTCAGAGGCACCGAACTTTGCCGAGGCCATCATTAATAACCAGATCCAGGGTCGCACGCTGGTGAAGGTTAACTAACCATTTAGCAAGGAATAATAAGAGAGGGAACTCATTTTGACATCATTATTCAATCGGTTAACGGGAAAAGCGGTTAGCCGGACAGCTTTCGTCGAACACCTTGGTCAGGAAGTTGTACAACATCATCCAAACTGGAAAGTCATGATTTCGACTGACCACAAATTGATGCGCATTGATACTCCTCTAAACAGCCATTATTGATATGCCTCCGTCGCCTGTTAGGTTTATGGTGCTTTGCCTGGGCGACACTACGCTTAACCTGTTACTGATTTCTGGTACCATGGGGTGAATAATCTGATTTTATTTGACTACAAATTAACCACTCGAACCTATTTAATGCTGAGAATTGTCAGTCGGTTGATTTTGCGTGCTTTAGCATTCACATCTATCCAGACAATGCAGTGAAAATTGGGTAATCCCCAGCAACCGCTGCGTAATGTCGTCTATCTTGTCGCGATCCTGGCATCCCTACATTATTTGTGGTCTGTGAAGATTATCTCATTGCAGCCCCTCATCTTCGCAGGGCTGGCTTTACAGCTTTTCACCTTACGTTATAAGAAGTTCCGTCGATGATGGCGCTAATTTCGTGAATTGTGCGGCTTGTTGCAAATTACACGGTGTTGAAGGTTATTTACATGTTAGCTGTTGATTATCTTCCCTGATAAGACCAGTATTTAGCTGCCAATTGCTACGAAATCGTTATAATGTGCGACCTCGTCCTCCCTGACGCAGTTTTTGCGCTGCGGAAAAGGTGACATTGGCGCAACGAAGGTATATTTTGTTTTTTGCCGGAGGATAGCAGCAGATCGCTGCACAATGTCCGTCAAGTCTAACATTGACACTCTGGGGCAAAATAGACCGGCGTCCCGGCCTGCTGGAATTTATCGCTATGCATACAGCTGTCGGGGCATACGCTTTACAGACGGCGGTGAAACGCCTGTCACAATCACACTAAACAAAGAGTACGGAACCCACTCATGGATATTCGTAAGATTAAAAAACTGATCGAGCTGGTTGAAGAATCAGGCATCTCCGAACTGGAAATTTCTGAAGGCGAAGAGTCAGTACGCATTAGCCGTGCAGCTCCTGCCGCAAGTTTCCCTGTGATGCAACAAGCTTACGCTGCACCAATGATGCAGCAGCCAGCTCAATCTAACGCAGCCGCTCCGGCGACCGTTCCTTCCATGGAAGCGCCAGCAGCAGCGGAAATCAGTGGTCACATCGTACGTTCCCCGATGGTTGGTACTTTCTACCGCACCCCAAGCCCGGACGCAAAAGCGTTCATCGAAGTGGGTCAGAAAGTCAACGTGGGCGATACCCTGTGCATCGTTGAAGCCATGAAAATGATGAACCAGATCGAAGCGGACAAATCCGGTACCGTGAAAGCAATTCTGGTCGAAAGTGGACAACCGGTAGAATTTGACGAGCCGCTGGTCGTCATCGAGTAACGAGGCGAACATGCTGGATAAAATTGTTATTGCCAACCGCGGCGAGATTGCATTGCGTATTCTTCGTGCCTGTAAAGAACTGGGCATCAAGACTGTCGCTGTGCACTCCAGCGCGGATCGCGATCTAAAACACGTATTACTGGCAGATGAAACGGTCTGTAT
>SKEQ01001152.1_pt1 | contig 11964 bp, 8 predicted proteins | sample 4826751 | NCBI WGS metagenome assembly SKEQ01 (sample SAMN11008805, study PRJNA524170) | human gut metagenome | biome: Human fecal sample; material: Feces; isolation source: fecal sample from pouch patient p44 | host: Homo sapiens | place: Israel: Tel-Aviv | collected 2013-07-11 | reverse complement strand
TTGTTAATTAAGTTGTATAAATCTGCCTCGGTAACGTTGTCCGAGGTAATGAGATGATAATATTCCTGCAGAAAGCTCTGGCCTTTATCGGAGACCAGGAAAAAGGTGCATATAAATATTACCAGAGCAGTAAAAATCGTCAGGCAGCTTACGCAGATAGCCATACCCGCCTTTGCATTTCCGGGACGTCTGTGTTCTCCTTTGGACAGACAGGAAAAAAGAATGCCCAGCCCCGAAAAGACAAAAACCATAGGGAAAAAGCAGCATATAGAAAGGATAGACAAAATTCCCATGACCAGAGAAAGCGTGGCAAAAGTAGCGTTTCCCTGATAAACAGAAGAATTCGGTGCAGATTCCGGTTCATAGACCGGAGGTGGGGTGTATGGCCGGTAATTTTGTCCTTCGTAAGGGTTTTCCATAAGTGTAAGACCTCATTTCTTTCAAAATAATATAAAGATTATTACATATTCTATCATGTATTATAGGGGGTGGCAATAGAAAACAGCACAGAGAAAATGAATTTCTTGACAAATTCCTTTCACATTGATAAGGTTGTAAGGTAGTAAAAGAAAGCTGAGGCGGAAAGGACAGATTTATGGATATTATACAGATAATAACGCAGGAATTGCAAGTGGAAAAATGGCAGGTGGAAGCTGCCGTTTCATTAATAGATGAGGGAAATACCATACCGTTTATTTCCCGTTACCGTAAAGAGGCTACCGGTGCATTAAATGATGAACAGCTGCGAAATCTCTTTGAACGGCTTACTTATCTGCGCAATCTGGAAGACAAGAAAAAACAGGTGCTTTCCAGCATTGAAGAGCAGGGAAAACTCACAGAAGAACTGAAAAAACAGATTACAGAAGCCCAGACACTGGTTGTGGTAGAGGATTTGTACCGTCCGTACCGGCCAAAGAGAAGAACAAGAGCTACCATTGCAAAAGAAAAAGGACTGGAACCTTTGGCCAACATCATTCTGCTGCAGATGACAGATAAGAGCCTGGAAGAAGCAGCAGAGGCTTTTGTATCCGAAGAAAAAGAAGTAAAAAATGTAAAAGAAGCGCTGGCAGGCGCCAAAGACATTGTGGCAGAGAGTATTTCTGATGAAGCGGATTACCGTATCCGGATTCGTGAGATGACAGCCAAAAAAGGAACGCTGGTTTCAGCAGCAAAGAAACCGGAAGAATCCACCGTTTACGATATGTATTATGAATACGAAGAACCGGTATCCAAGGTGGCAGGACACAGGGTACTGGCTATTAACCGCGGAGAAAAAGAAAAGATTCTGACCGTGAAAATTTCCGCGCCGGAAGAAGACATTCTCCGCTATCTGGAAAAACAGGTCATCACAAAAGACAATGCACAGACCACTCCTGTTTTAAAGGAGGTAGTGGAGGATTGCTACCGCCGTCTCATTGCGCCTGCCATTGAAAGAGAAATCCGCAATGATTTGACAGAAAAGGCAGAAGACGGCGCCATCAAGGTGTTTAAGAAAAATCTGGAACAGCTTCTGATGCAGCCCCCAATCGTAGGTCAGGTGGTACTGGGCTGGGACCCGGCTTTTCGTACCGGCTGTAAGCTGGCTGTGGTAGACGCCACAGGAAAAGTGCTGGATACGGCTGTGATTTATCCCACAGCGCCTACGACTCCGGCGAAAATCGCTGCGGCAAAAGAAACCTTAAAGGCTATGATTGAGAAATATAACATTACGCTGTTTTCTGTGGGAAACGGAACAGCCAGCCGGGAGTCTGAGCAGATTATTGTGGAACTGCTCAAGGAAATTCCTCAGAAAGTGCAGTATGTCATTACCAATGAAGCGGGGGCTTCGGTGTATTCTGCCAGCAAGCTTGCCACAGAAGAATTTCCGAACTTTGACGTGGGACAGAGAAGTGCGGCGTCTATTGCCAGAAGACTGCAGGACCCTCTGGCCGAACTGGTAAAAATTGACCCGAAATCCATTGGTGTGGGACAGTATCAGCACGATATGAACCAGAAAAAGCTGGGAGAAGCCCTGTCCGGTGTGGTAGAAGACTGTGTAAATAAAGTTGGCGTGGACTTAAACACTGCGTCTGTTTCCCTTCTGGAATATGTGTCGGGTATCAGCAAAGCCATTGCAAAAAATATCGTAATTTACAGAGAAGAAAACGGCCAGTTTACCGATAGAAAAGAACTCTTAAAGGTGGCAAAATTAGGGCCGAAAGCCTTTGAACAGTGTGCCGGTTTCCTGCGCATCCGGGGCGGAAAAAATCCTCTGGACGCTACCAGCGTACATCCGGAAAGCTACGCAGCGGCAGAAAAATTCCTGGAAAGCATGGGGATGAAGCCGGAAGATATTTTTGGCGGTCATGGCGTGTATTTTGTCAAAGATTATGCAAAAACCGCTGAAAAGCTGGGTATCGGCGAAATTACCCTGCGGGATATGGTAAAAGAACTGACCAAGCCGGGACGCGACCCGCGTGAAGAGATGCCGAAGCCGATTCTGCGTACAGACGTATTAGATATGAAAGATTTAAAAGAGGGTATGGTGTTAAAGGGAACCGTCCGGAATGTGATTGATTTCGGCGCTTTTGTGGACATCGGCGTCCATCAGGACGGGCTGGTGCATATTTCCCAGATGACAGAGCGTTACATTAAGCATCCGCTGGAAGCAGTCAGCGTAGGTGATGTGGTAGACGTAAAAGTTCTGGGCGTAGATATGAAGAAAAAGAGAATTTCCCTTACCATGAAAGGAATTCAGTAAAGAAAGGCGGGTTTATCATGAATGTGAATCAGGAAAGAATCAAAATGCTGCAGCAGGAAATGAAGGCAGCGGGCATGGATATGTATCTGGTGCCCACTGCAGATTTCCATCAGTCAGAATATGTGGGTACTTATTTTAAAGTTCGGGCCTGGCTCTCCGGTTTCTCCGGTTCTGCGGGAACTCTGCTGGTGACAGCGGACGGCGCATATCTGTGGACAGACGGAAGATACTTTATCCAGGCAGCAAAGCAGCTGGAAGGCACAGGCGTTGCGCTGATGAAAATGGGAGAAGAGGGTGTTCCCACAGTAGAAGAATTTCTGGAAGAACATTTGCCGGAGAATGGCTGTCTTGGCTGTGACGGAAGAACCATTCATGTGGCAGAGGGCAAAGAGTTTGAAGCGCTTCTGGCGAAGAAAAACGGCACTTTAAAATGCGGTGAGGACCTGGGCGGTAAAATCTGGACAGACCGTCCGCAGATGTCCAAAGAACCGGTTTATCTGCTGGATGTAAAATATGCAGGACAGCGCAGAGAAGAAAAAATAGCGGCTGTCCGTGAAGAAATGAAAAAAGAGGGAACCAATACCCATATCATCTGCAGTATGGATGATATTGTATGGCTTTTGAATATCCGCGGCAATGATATTGTGTACAATCCAGTGGTACTTTCCTATGTCATGATAACCATGGATAAGGTATACTTCTATGTACAGGAAGAGGCTGTTTCCGGAGAAGTACGGGCAGAATTAGAAAAAGCGGGAGTAGAACTGCACCCATATTTTGAAATTTATGATGCAGTAAAAACATTGAAGGATTCCGACAAAGTGCTGGTGGAGGACATCTGTACCAACTATACCCTGTACAAGTCTATTCCGGAGCACACAGAAGTAGTGTTTGCTCCCAATCCGGCGGCTGTTATGAAGGGGAATAAAAATCAGACAGAAATGGAGAATATCCGTATTGCCCATATCAAGGACGCAAAAGCTATGTGCCGTTTCATTTACTGGCTGAAGCAAAATGTGGGAAGCGGAGAAGTCACAGAATACAGTGCAGCCGAAAAAAGTCTGGAACTCAGAAAAGAAGACCCGGACTGCCTGGACTTGAGTTTTGAAACTATCTGTGCCTATGGACCAAACGCTGCTATGTGTCATTACGCGCCTACAGAAACGGAATTTGCAAAAGTAGAGCCAAAGGGATTTTTCCTGATTGATTCCGGCGGACAGTACTGGCAGGGAACTACAGATATTACCAGAACCATTGCCGTAGGGGAACTGACACAGCAGCAGAAAGAACATTTCACTCTGGTGCTGCAGGGACATATCCGTCTGGCTATGGCAAAATTCCAGTACGGTTGCAGCGGCGCCAATCTGGACGCTCTGGTAAGGGGACCGCTCTGGGAAAGAGGGCTGGACTTTAATCATGGAACCGGACACGGCGTTGGATATCTTCTGAATGTGCACGAAGGTCCTCAGAATATCAACTGGAGAGTGCGCGCAAACGGAAGACGCGGCAACACCACACCATTAGAGGAAGGCATGCTTACTTCCAATGAGCCGGGACTGTATCTGGAAGGAAAATACGGTATTCGTACCGAAAACCTTCTTCTGTGCAAAAAAGCAGAGAAAAATGGATATGGACAGTTCATGGAATTTGAAAACGTAACCTGGGTTCCTTACGAAAGAGAAGCTATTCTTCCGGAGATGCTGACAAAAGCAGAACGGCAGTGGTTAAATGCATATCATAAAAAGGTTTATGAAATCGTTGGCCCCATGCTGGAGGAAGAGGAACGTACATGGCTTCTGGAGGCCACAGCAGAAATTTAAAGCGGCAGCATGGAAAAAACAGTTGCAAGATATGGATACAAGGTATATAATGCATAGTAAATAAAAGAAAATTCTTCGGGGCGGGGTGCAATTCCCCACCGGCGGTAAAAGTCCGCGACCCGTATTTTACGGCTGAACCGGTGTGATTCCGGTACCGACAGTATAGTCTGGATGAGAGAAGAAGGTTATGATTTTGTACGACTTTCAAAGAGAGGAGCCCCCAAAAGGTGCGGTTGCCTCTCTTTTTTTGAAGTTTCAAAAATCATAGAAGAAGAATTTCCTTTTATGAAAAATCATTCATGAAAAGGAGAAATGAAACATGAGTCAGGAAGCAGTTTTAAACAAGAGAATCCAGGGAACACAAAACAGGTCAAAATTAAGAACTACCATACAGATAGCCATGCTTGGGGCTGTGGCTACGGTTCTGATGATGTTTGAATTTCCGCTGCCGTTTATTGCACCGCCTTTTGTGCAGATGGATTTTTCGGAGATTCCGGTAGTAGTGGGAACCTTTGCCATGGGGCCTCTGGCAGGTATTATCATTGAACTTCTGAAAAACCTGCTTCACATTGTCACTCACGGTACTACCACAGCAGGGGTGGGAGAATTGTCAAATTTCCTAATCGGCTGCTCCTTTGCAGTGCCGGCAGGTCTGTTTTATAAACGCAGAAAAACAGCGAAAAACGCACTGATTGGAATGTCTGTGGGAACTGTGACCATGGCAGCTGTGGGATGTCTCTCCAATGCCTTTGTGATGTTTCCCCTGTATAGTGTGGCAATGGGAATCCCTGTGGACAGCTTTATTGCCATGGGAACGAAAATTAACCCGGCTATCAACAATATGGTGACTTTTGTTCTGCTGTCCATGGTTCCTTTTAATCTCATAAAAGGTGTGATGATTTCAGGGATTACCATGCTTTCCTACAAGCGTCTGAAGGTTCTGCTGAAAGGAGAATAAAGTGGCGAAAATCACAGGAATTACCCGTAAGACAGCAAATCCCTTTGTCAATCTTTACGAGTTGGACAGGGAGAGCAAGACCGGGAAAAAGGGAAAATATTATGTGGCTTCCAGAGCAAAAGAAGAAAGAGAACTAAAGCTGAAAAGCCATACGCTGCATCCGGATGGCGTGGTCATCTACAGTCTGTACGGTGAAGCGCAGGATAAAGTGGTACTGATACGCCAGTACCGATACAGCATTGATGATTATGTCTATGAATTTCCGGCAGGTTTGGTGGAAAGAGGAGAGGATTACCGGGAAACCGCAGTTCGGGAGATGAAAGAAGAGACAGGGCTTACGTTTGTCCCTGCTTCTGTTTCCGAGGCATATGAAAAACCGGCTTTTACCACCATTGGTCTGACTGACGAATGCTGCGCCACTGTGTTCGGCATAGCATCGGGTGAAATTTCAGGAGACTATCAGGAGGACACAGAGGAAATAGAAGTTGTCCTGGCAGACCGGGAAGAGGCAAAACGGATTTTAAGAGAAGAAAATACAGCGATAATGTGTTCTTACATGCTGATGCATTTTATACATGATGAAGAACCGTTCGGATTTCTGAAAGAATTGTAAAAATTTCAGATAATTGGTTTCCAGTTCCGAAACATGTGGTATAATGATTGCATATAGTGCAATCCAAGCCACTAGAACACACCGGCTGGGAATGGATTGCCCATATGTGCAGAAATTATATGCATATATGGGCAGTTTACGTTTACGGAAATTTGCAATGTCAGGAGTCTTGAAAATGAAATGGAAAAAATATGCGAAAAGTATTTTGGTATTTATGATAACCATTGCAGCAATGGCGGCAGGGATTTTTATAGGAATTACATTTCTGAGATTTTTTATGCCCTTTGTCATTGGCTGGTGTATTGCTCTGATTGCCAATCCGCTGGTGCGTATGCTGGAGCGGCGGCTTAAAGTTGCCCGAAAGCATACGTCCATGCTGTTGATTATTGCGGTTTTGGCGGGAATTGTGTGCGGCATTTATTTCGTAGGAGTAAAGGCCGTAGAAGAAACGCGGTCACTGATAGACCAGGCTCCGGAAATTTATGGGAGTATACGCCAGGAATTTCAGGATGCAGGAGACAATATGTCCCGGTTGATAGATGAAATGCCGGAGAGTGTACAGACGGCTATTGAAGATTTTCAGACGAGTATTGGACAGATTACCGGAGAGGCTGTGGGAAAAGTCAGCCAGATTACCGTAGATCAGGCCAGTGATCTTGCCAAAAATCTGCCCAGTATTTTGATTTCCATTATTTTTACCATATTATCTGCCTATTTTTTTATTGCGGACAGAGATAAAATTCTGGAATTCGGGCGGGCCAATACACCTATGCTGATTCAGGAAAAATGGCGGATTCTCTCAGACAGCTTCAAGCAGGTATTTGGAGGCTATTTTAAAGCGCAGTTTAAAATTATGGGTGTCATTGGGATTATTTTGTTTGTAGGATTTCTGATTATGCAGGTGAAATTCGCAGCCCTGGTGGCTGTTCTTATCGCTTTTCTGGATATGCTGCCGTTTTTCGGCACCGGTACTGCACTGATTCCCTGGGCGCTTTTTAAAATTATTTCAGGGGACTTGCAATATGCCGTAGGATTGATTATTCTGTATCTTGTGACGCAGCTGGTGCGAAGAGTGATTGAACCTAAGATGGTGGGAGATTCCATAGGCGTAAATCCGCTTCTGACCCTGATTTTTATGTATATCGGATACCGTATCGGAGGTGTGCTGGGAATGATTCTGGCAGTTCCGGTGGGGGCCATTGTGATTAATTTCTATAATCTGGGCGCTTTTGATGGGATTAGGAAGGGGCTGAAAGAAGTTACCAATGATATACTAAAATGGCTGTATCGGGATGATGAAGATTCCCCACATAAAGATTTGAAGACAAAGTAAATGAGACGGAGAATATTGTGACTAAGAAAAGAAAGATAAAATGGACAACTACCAAAATTATTGCAGCAGGCTATTTTACAGTCATTGCCTTGGGCACGCTGCTGCTGATGCTGCCAGTTTCCAACAGGGGAGGCGAGGCGGCCTCTTTTATGGATGCCTGGTTTACGGCTACGTCTGCTACCTGTGTGACGGGCCTGGTTACTCATGATACGTACACTTTCTGGTCCGAATTCGGACAGGTTGTGATTTTAATATTGATTCAAATAGGAGGCATTGGCTTTATGACCATTGCCATATCTGCGCTGACTTTGACTCGAAGGAAAATTGGGCTGTCGGAACGGATGCTGATGCAGGAAAGTGTGGCAGCTCCTCAGATAGGTGGAATTGTACGAATGTCAAAGTTTGTGTTATCAGGGACTTTTTTCTTTGAAGGAGTGGGTGCGGTTCTTCTGGCCTGTTATTTTGTCCCCAGGCTGGGACTGGGAAAAGGTTTGTATTATGCTGTGTTTCATTCCATATCTGCATTTTGTAATGCAGGAATTGATCTTATGGGATATTACAGCCCAAGTTCGTCCCTTATTACAGCAGGGGACAGCTATTTGGTAGGACTGACCATAGCGGGGCTGATTATCATAGGTGGTATTGGCTTTTTGGTATGGGAAGATTTGAAGAAATGGAAATGGCATATCCGTTCTTATAAACTGCATACTAAGATGGTGCTGTTTGCCACCGCCATTCTTATTGTGGGAGGAACTTTGCTTATCTTTGTCTTCGAGTGGGGAAAACCCTCCATGGAAGGCAAAAATTTGGGACAGCAGATTCTTTGTGCTTTTTTTCAGGCTGTGACCCCCAGAACGGCAGGGTTTAATACCATAGATTTGAATATGCTCACAGACAGCAGTCAGGCGCTTATGATAAGCCTGATGTTTATTGGCGGTTCTCCCGGCTCTACAGCGGGAGGTATTAAAACCACCACCATGCTGATTCTGGTGCTGACTATTTGGACAGAGCTGAGAAAGCGAAAAGATTTGGAACTGTTCAGGCGGAGAGTGGAGAGTGAAGCCATTCGTCATGCCTGCTGTCTGATGATGTTTTATGGTTTGCTGAGCATAGGTTCTTCTATGATCATTTCAACCATAGAGAATCTGGGAATGAAGCAGACGCTTTTTGAAACAGTGTCTGCACTTTGTACAGTGGGGCTGTCCTTGGGAATTACCCCTGGTCTGGGAACAGTTTCACAGATTATATTAATTCTGCTGATGTTTATCGGAAGAGTGGGAGGTATTACCATACTGATTGCATTTACCAACCGTATCTCCATGATTCCGTCAAAACTTCCGGTGGAAAAAGTGTCTGTAGGATAAAATAGTTTAAGGAGGAAAACAGAGATGAAATCAGTGCTTCTGATAGGTCTTGGCCGTTTTGGAAGACATATGGCAGAACGATTAATTGCGGAGGGAAATGAAATCCTTGCAGTGGATATTAATGAAGAAAGGGTCAATGACGCCATAGATATGGTAACGGATGCGCAGATTGGCGATGCTACCAATGAACATTTTGTGGAATCTCTGGGAGTGAGAAACTTTGATTTGTGTGTTGTGGCTATTGGAGATAATTTTCAAAGTTCGCTGGAAGCTACGGCACTTTTGAAAGACTGTGGGGCTTCTCTTGTACTGGCAAGAGCTAACCGGGATGTTCATGCTAAATTTCTTTTGCGAAACGGTGCGGACCATGTGGTTTATCCGGAAAAGGAAATGGCTCAGCGCCTTGCTGTGAAATATGGAAATGACAATATCTTTGATTATATTGAACTGACAGAGGAGTATGCGATTTATGAAATTCCGGTTCCGGATACCTGGGTGGGAAGTTCTATTGTGGAAAAAGAAGTAAGAAAGAAATACCATATAAGCATTCTGGCTACGAAAGAAGCTGGGAGGATGAATCCGCTTCCCGGTGCAGACCATGTGTTCAGAGGTGCGGAAACATTTATTGTTATGGGACATTTCCGGGACGTGCGGACTGTGACAAAGGTGAAATAGAGAGACAAGAGAGCTGAAAAGCTGACGGGGCTGCCGCATTACATGCGATACAGCCCTGTTTTCATGTTCTTTAGGGCATTTAAGTCCAGTTTTCCATTTTGTGATACAGGAAATCGGTTTACATAAATAAATTTCTTTGGAATCATGTATTCCGGCAAAATGGAAAGCAAGTCTTCTTTTAATCTGGCAGAATAGCTTTTATCGGAAATGGATTTTTCCGGACAAACTACATAAGCATAGAGATTTCGTACACGGTGTTCCCGAATGTGAGGAAGGACTGCAGCGCGGCTGACCTGAGGTAGCTTCATAAGTCCTGTTTCCACATCGTCCAGCGCAACGGGATGGCCGCTGAGCCGGATAGCGGCATCTTTTCTGCCGCAGTAGAAAAGAACGCCGTCCTGAAGATAGCCTCTGTCCTGCGTATGAAAACCCTGTACAGAACCTGTTTTGTGTTTTTCTGTGAAGAAAGTTTTTTTCGTATGGAAGGGGTTTTTGTAATATCCGGGAGGAGATGTATGGCTTAGGATTACAATTTCTCCTTTGTCACCGTCTTTTAAAACTGTGCCTGTTTCGCTTCGAATTTCGATTTGCACCCCTGGTTTTATGGAGCCGGAAGGCAGTATCTGGCTGTTTTGCAGAAGTTTTTCCGTGATTTCTGTACTGGTGACTGCCAATGCAGTCGGAGCAGGAATATAGAGATTGAAAATCCGGGCATCAGGAAATTGTTTTTTTAATTTGGCGGCAGTTTTTACAGACAAAGGTTCTTTTCCCAAAAGGAAGCAGGACAGCGAAGGAATCTGTTTGGCACAGAAAGCTTCTTCGACAAGGCACATCTCCAGAAAGGATGGGGTAGAGATTAACACATTTCCCTTTGAAGCGGCAAAGGTATGCAGAAGCAGCCGGGGATTGTCCATATCCGTTTCTGATATACACCAGAGTGTTCCCTGGAGAAAGAGACAGGTATAAATATCCGTTACGGACAAATCAAAAGAAAAAGGAGCTTGATTGAGAAATACCGGCACTTTTTCAAAAGAAGCAGAAAGGCAGGGGATAACACAGCTTTTTAAATGTTCTTCCAGGGAACGAAGAGAGATTTGAACTCCCTGTACAGTTTCACCGGAATCACAAGCATACATAATGCAAAAAACATCATCTTTTGCAATAGGGGTGAGATAAGCCGTCATAAGCCGGATGTCACAGTCCGGGATTTTATTTTTCTGAGTAATCTCCTGGAATACATGCAGAGAGAGCATAGAATTACAGGGAAAGGGAAATGGTTCCAATGCGCAGACAAGAGAGGGCTGAATATCTTCCAGTACCATTTTTACAGTCTGTATAGGCAGAGAAACATCCAGAGGACAATAGGGAATTCCCGCTTTCATGCAGGCCAGAAAGCAGACCAGCATAAAGGGACTTTTGTGCCCGTAAATAAGCACGGGATTTCCCTTTTTGCTGCATTTTCCGTCCAGGTACAGGGCAAGCCGGTCAGAATAATCAGCCAGTTGTCTGTAGGTAAGCATAGAAGTTCCGTCTGTGGCTGCTATCCGGGAAGGAAACCGTTGAGCAGACTGGGAAAGTATATGAAAAAGTTCCATGATGAAATCGCCTCCTGCGTACAAAAAATTTATGTTCTTCATTTTAGAAGGAAATCATTAAGAACTTTTCCGGATAAATCGAAAGAAATCCTAAAGTTTTCAGAAAAGCATCAAAGGAAAATACTCTGGTTTCGGTAGAAAAATTCGGGAAAGGTTTGGGGAAATATTGCACAAGTTAAAAAAAAAAGATATAATGCACAGTAAAGTAATAACAAGTGAAAAATTGAGAAAGTGAGTAGAGAATATGTGTAAAAAATTTGATGTAATTGCATTAGGTGAACTTTTGATTGATTTTACTGAAAACGGAGTAAGTGGGCAGGGAAATCCTATTTTTGAGGCAAACCCGGGAGGAGCACCCTGTAATGTGCTGGCTATGCTGAATAAGCTGGGCAAGAAGACATCTTTTCTGGGTGTTGTAGGAAAAGACCAGTTCGGAACCGCTCTTAGGGGAACACTGGAATCTATAGGCATTGACACTAGCCATTTGTATGAAGACGAAGAAGTACATACCACACTGGCCTTTGTTCATACTTTTGAAGATGGGGACCGTGATTTTGCATTTTACAGAAATCCGGGAGCAGATATGATGCTGCAGGAAGACCAGATTGATGAGGCCTATATACAGTCTGCAAAGGCTTTTCATTACGGTACTTTATCCATGACGCACGAAGGGGTGAGGAAGGCAACTTACAAGGCAATCAATGTAGCGAAAGAAGCAGGACTTCTGATTTCTTTTGACCCCAATCTGAGACCGCCGCTGTGGAAATCTATGGAAGAGGCAAAAGCACAGATTGCATACGGCTTGTCCAAATGCGATTTGTTGAAAATTTCTGAAGAAGAACTGGAATTTATGACAGGAACAAAAG
>SKEQ01001151.1_pt1 | contig 11966 bp, 10 predicted proteins | sample 4826751 | NCBI WGS metagenome assembly SKEQ01 (sample SAMN11008805, study PRJNA524170) | human gut metagenome | biome: Human fecal sample; material: Feces; isolation source: fecal sample from pouch patient p44 | host: Homo sapiens | place: Israel: Tel-Aviv | collected 2013-07-11 | reverse complement strand
GGTGGGCACTCTGAGGAGACTGCCAGGGATAACCTGGAGGAAGGCGGGGATGACGTCAAATCATCATGCCCCTTATGATTTGGGCTACACACGTGCTACAATGGCGTAAACAAAGGGAAGCGAACCTGTGAGGGTGGGCAAATCTCAAAAATAACGTCCCAGTTCGGACTGCAGTCTGCAACTCGACTGCACGAAGCTGGAATCGCTAGTAATCGCGGATCAGAATGCCGCGGTGAATACGTTCCCGGGTCTTGTACACACCGCCCGTCACACCATGGGAGTCAGTAACGCCCGAAGTCAGTGACCTAACCGCAAGGGAGGAGCTGCCGAAGGCGGGACCGATGACTGGGGTGAAGTCGTAACAAGGTAGCCGTATCGGAAGGTGCGGCTGGATCACCTCCTTTCTAAGGAAGAAGTAGAGAAGAAAAATGTGTTTTACTGTTGAGTTATCAAGGAAAAAGAGGTAGTTCTGCTGCGCAGAACAAGCTTATTTACTAAGCTCGGAAGTACCTCGCCAAGTAAATAAAGCTTCCGGTGTCGATGCGCTTAGGGGAAACTTTGTCAGTCTTCTGGACAATATTATGATCGGAAGGATTGGCACAGAGCAGATGTCAGGGGCAGCCATTGTAAATCAGCTCCTTTTTGTATACAATCTTTGTCTGTTTGGAGGCGTGTCCGGTGCTGGAATTTTTACAGCTCAGTATGCGGGTCAGAAGGATCATGAAGGGGTACGCCAGACATTTCGCTACAAATTATGGCTGGTAATTGCGCTCACAATTATAACAATATTGATTTTAATGTGCTCAGGAGAAAACCTGATCGGCATGTATCTGAAAGGCGAAGGAAGTGCAGCAGCACTGGAGGCTACGAGCAGATATGGAATGCAGTATCTGTGGATCATGTTTATTGGATTGCCGCCATTTATGATCAGTCAGGCATACTCCAGTACCCTTCGCGAATGCGGAGAGACTGTTCAGCCTATGAAGGCGGGAGTTACTGCAGTACTTGTGAATCTTGTATTCAACTATCTTCTTATTTATGGTAAATTTGGCTTTCCAGAGCTGGGAGTACAAGGAGCCGCTATTGCGACTGTTCTTTCCCGCTATGTGGAGGCTGCAATTATAATTATCTGGTCACACACTCACACAGAAAAAATGCCTTTTGCCAAAGGTCTTTACAGTACTCTGAAGGTACCAGCTAATTTAACAAAGAAGATTTTGATCAAAGGAACTCCGCTGCTGCTTAATGAGACTCTCTGGGCAGCCGGAATGGCAATTCTTACCCAGTGCTATTCTATTCGGGGATTAAACGTAGTAGCTGCACAGAATATTGCAAATACCATTAATAATGTTTTTAATGTTGTATTCATCGCTTTGGGAGACTCTGTTGCCATTGTAGTGGGACAGCTGTTAGGCGCGGGAAATATGAAGAAGGCCAGAGATACAGATAATAAGATGATTGCATTTTCTGTTATGTGCTGCACTGGAGTGGCATTAGTCATGCTGATTGTCGCACCATTTTTCCCAAAGCTGTATAACACCAATCTGGATGCGCAGGAACTGGCGAAATACTTTATTATGATCATGGCAATTTTTATGCCGCAGAACGCATTCCTGCATGCTTCATATTTTACCTTGCGTTCCGGTGGAAAAACGATCATTACATTTTTATTTGACAGTGTATTTGTGTGGTGTGTTAGTGTACCAATTGCGTATTGCCTCAGTCGCTTCACAGGTTTACACGTGTTGGCTGTTTTTGCCATGGTACAGGTGGGAGATATTTTGAAGTGTATTGTGGGGTTTGTGCTGGTTAAGAAAGGTGTATGGATGCAGAATATTGTTTCCGGAAAATAGGCGTGGAATGCCTGATAATTATTTTTCAAATAGAGTTTTTTGTTAACCGAATGACTTATCAGGAGCGTGTTTGAAAAAGGCTTTTTCAAATGCGTTCTAAGAAAAAATGCTTTTAATTTATTCAAACAGCAGTTCAGAAGCTGCGTAAATAAATTAAAAGCATTTTTATTATCCATGGGTATTTTAAAGAGAAAGCAGTTCCCCTGTCCGTGTCACATTATATCCGGTCTGTCCCTGAAGAATCGTTCGGAAATCTTCAGACCGTACAATTTCAAGAAGAGCAGAGAATCCAGGCTGGGAAAGGGCTTCCGTTTCCATGACCAGATACATAGGAAGTGTCTGAAGCGGAATAAAATCCAGAAGTCCGGACTGGTGTGCTGCGTATTCTTCTCCAAGAGCTGAATCTGCCTTGTGCGTAGCAATAGCTGCGGCAGTGGAAATATCAGATACCAGTTCAGTATGGTAACCAGATATGCTGGCTGGCGAAATTTTTTCTGAGAAAAGAAACTGGTCCAGGTAAATCCGTGGTGTACTTCCTTTTTCCCGATTGGCAATCTTTATGTCTTTACGGGCGAAATCCATCAGACCTGAAAGCTTCAAAGGGTTTCCAGAAGGAACATAAAGCCCTATGGAATACTCATAAAGGCATAAAAGAGAAAGCTGTACACCTGGGACAAGGCTGCGGATATGTTCCAGATCCAGACTTGCACATGCTATGTGAGCCTTTTTGAAATAAAGAGAATACAGGCTGTTGTAGCTGTTCATAAAGGATTGAAGGACTGGGATCCCCTGAGGGTGAATGGACATCTGGCTGATCAGAAGTTCGAGAGCCGGGGAAAACTGTCCGCAAAGGATCAGTCCGCTGGAGTGGAGAAGATAATCCCTCTTCAAAAGGGAACTTTCTGGAGGAAGTTCCGGAATCTGCAGATTTCCGTTAGGGGTACTGGAAGAAACGGCTTTCTGATCTGGCATGTTATTGCCGGAACCGGAACGCTCCAGGTATTGTTTCAGCTGCTGCTCGCTGATGCGAAGCTGTTTTCCTACTTTAGAAGAATATAATTCTCCACGTTTGATCAATTCATAAACCGTGGTCTTCTTAATTTGGAGCTTGTCTGCAATTTCCTGAGCAGTATAAAGTTTATTCATCAATTCCCACCATAACGTTGGTTGCCTTAATGACTGCGTAAGCGTCAGAGCCAACTTCAAGTCCAAGTTCTTCTACAGCTGCACAGGAAATAGTAGCTGTGATAATGTTGCCGCCTCCGATATCAATTGTGACGATAGAGTTAACGGCTCCCTTATTGATATTGATAACTTTTCCTTTTAACTGATTGCGTGCACTTAATTTCATATTTAAATCCTCTTTTCATTATTTATTACAAAATTCCTGAACGACAGCCGTGTATTCATTATGTCTATATGCTGAATGGATGGATATCAGACAGATCGGGACATATGAGCAAGTAGGAGATTAGACAGGAGTATGAACGTGTTCCATAGCTGAGAAGCAGCTGCCTTTTGTATTTATTATTGGTAGTATTTAAATATCATAGCATGTTGGAAAGAAAATAACAAGGAGTGTTTCGTTGGAGAAAAAATGAAAAATAAAAAAATTTGTGTGAACTAATAAAAATTGCACAAACAATGCAGATTCAAATTGACATAGCAAATGAAATTAAGTATAATGAATGAAACTGAATAAAACATAACAAAACACAACAAAATACAACAAGAATGGAGGGCGTGAAATGAAAAAAAGAGTTTTTGCAGCACTTATGGCTGGTGTTATGGGAACTATGATGTTTGGAACTACTTTCGTATCTGCTGAAGCAGAGACACCGGAACTGAAAGGTGAGGTTTACGCATTTATTGCAGCCAGCCTGAATAATGCTATGGAAGAAATTCAGAAGAATTTTAATGAGACTTATCCGGATGTTGAGATTCTTTATAATGCGGACAGTTCAGGAACTTTGCAGACTCAGATTGAGGAAGGCGCCCGCTGCGATATTTTCTTCTCAGCAGCTACGAAACAGATGGATGCATTGGTTGACGAGGGACTTGCTGACAAGGATTCTGTAGTGGATCTTCTCGAGAATAAAGTTGTTCTCATTAAACCAAAGGATGGGGAAACCAAGGTAACCGGATTTGAGAACATCACAGATGCTGCAAACCTTGCCCTTGCCGGAGAGGACGTTCCGGTTGGACAGTATTCCCGCGAGATTTTTGATAATCTCGGAATTACAGATGAAGTAAACAAGATGGAGATCAACGAAGGTAAGAACGTTACCGATGTACTTGCATCTGTAAGTGAGGGCAGCAATGAAGTTGGTATCGTATATGCTACGGATGCGGCTTCTGTGGCAGATTCTGTTGATATTATTGCAGAGGCACCGGAGGGAAGCCTTAAAACACCTGTACTTTACCCTGTTGGAATGGTAGAAGATAAAGAAGCAAGTGATGATGATAAAGCAGCAGCAGAAGCATTTCTTGAGTACATTCAGTCTGATGAGGCTCTTGAAGTATTTGAGAAATATGGATTTGCAGCTTATGTAAATGATGAGAAAACGGATGACACGGCAGCTGCTGAAAAGACAGCAGAGCCGACAAAGGAAGCATCTGAAGATACTGCAGAATAAAGGATAATAATATGGGAGAATTTCTCAGTGAAATAAACTGGAGTCCTTTATGGATTTCTTTGAAAACCGGTGTGGCAGCAACTATATTTGCTTTTTTTCTGGGAGTATTCTGTGCAAGGAAGATCATGAAACTGAAACCGGGAGCCCGGGCAGTGCTGGATGGGATTCTGACAATGCCTCTTGTTCTGCCGCCTACAGTAGCTGGATTCTGCCTGCTTTTGCTTTTTAGTCTGAAAAGACCTTTCGGAAGCTTTCTGCTGGACAATTTTGACATTAAAGTAGTTCAGACATGGACCGGATGTGTGATCGCAGCTTCTGTGATCGCGTTTCCACTGATGTATCGAAATGCCAGGGCGGCCTTTGAGCAGGTGGATATGAATCTGATCTATGCAGGAAGAACTCTGGGAATGAGTGAAAGTCGGATATTCTGGAAAGTAATTATGCCTGCAGCAGGACCTGGAATTGCTTCCGGTACCGTACTGGCTTTTGCCCGTGCCATTGGTGAATATGGTGCAACATCCATGCTTGCCGGCAATATCCTTGGAAAGACAAGGACGGTTTCTGTTGCAATTGCATCAGAGACTGCAGCTGGAAATTATGATATGGCAGGTTTCTGGGTCATAGTGATCATATTGATCTTATTTCTGGTGGTTGCAGCAATTAATATTGCTTCCGGCAGAGGAATGCAGACCAGAAGGTGGATATAATGGCGATTGAACTTGATATTCAGAAAAATTTTAAAGGCTTTTCCCTGGATGTAAGACTGAAGGGGCAGGATGGACCTATAGGGATCCTGGGCGCTTCCGGAAGCGGAAAGAGTATGACTCTTCGCAGTATTGCCGGAATTGAAACTCCGGATTCCGGAAGAATCATTATTAACGGGAAGACTGTTTTTGATTCTGAGGCAAAAATTAATTTAAAGCCTCAGGAGAGAAGAGTTGGATACCTGTTTCAGAATTATGCCCTTTTCCCAACTATGACCGTAGAAAAGAATATTGCCTGCGGGTATCGAGGGGGAAAAAGTGAGCTTTCACAGAAGTTTGCAGATTACATAAAGAGGTATCATCTGGAGGGATTGGAGAAGCATTTTCCGTCGCAGCTTTCTGGCGGTCAGCAGCAGCGGGTGGCTCTTGCGCGTATGATGATCGGAGAGCCGGAGGTGATTCTTCTGGATGAACCTTTTTCTGCGCTGGATGGGTATCTGAAGGATATTTTGCAGCGTGATATGCAGAATTTTTTGAAAGATTACAAAGGCGATATGATCATGGTAACTCACAGTAGGGATGAGGCATATAAATTCTGCAGTCAGCTGACCCTGTTGAATAATGGAAAAGATATTCTTACTGGTGAGACCAGGGATATTTTCGAAAATCCTCAGTATCTGGAGGCTGCAAGGCTGACTGGATGTAAGAATTTTTCTGCAGTGCAGAAGATGGGCAGCCATGAGGTTTATGCATTGGATTGGGAGCTTATGCTTCGTTCAGAACAGGAAGTGACAGAGGATATTACCCATGTTGGAATCCGGGGACATTGGATGAGGCCGGCAACTAAGGCTGGTGAGAATACCATGGAAGTGCAGGTTGAGGAGTATATTGAAAATACTTTTGAGCATCAGTATCTGTTTCGTAATAAAGGGGCTGCAGAAAGCGGCACTTTGTGGTGGATGTGCCAGAAAAAGAATTTCCAGGAAACTGCAAAGGACAATATCCCAAAGTATCTGTATTTTCCACCAGAGCATGTGATGTTGTTGAAGAAATAAAACAAGGTGGTTCTGAATGAATAATAAAGGAATATGAGACAGCATGGAATGGTTTGCTGTTTCATATTCCTTATTTTGTATTGCGAAGTCTGCAGAAGACGGATAGTAGAAGAATGTCTTTATTTCAGATATGTTTTAGAACTTTTTTTAAACAAGCTCTGATGCTGCGATAAAAAAACGCCGGAAACCTTGAATTACAAGATTTCTGACGCTTAAGAGCAGGGGATGAGAGAATCGAACTCCCACCAAAGGTTTTGGAGACCCCTATCATACCATTTGACCAATCCCCTATGTTTTGTTTCTGTTGCAATTATACATACAAAAGGAACAGTTGTCAAGGCAAAATTAATAAAATTTGCACGAAAACAATTATGAAACGGAGATGGAGGGATTTGAACCCTCGCACCGGTTACCCGGCCTACCGCATTTCGAGTGCGGACCCTTCAGCCACTTGGGTACATCTCCATGACATTCTCCATTATATCGGGGGATTGGATAAAGGTCAATCTTTTTTTTATTGACGTAAAAAGAATAGTGTAATAATATGAAAGGAAAGCAAAATACGAGGAGACCAGTTATGAGTGACAAAAAGACATCCATAGAGAATGCAGTAGAGCGTCTGACTGCCAATTACCGTAAGGAAGAGCTGTTTCTGACAAAGAGCGGAAGACATCTTCCAGTCCGTGCAGCGATTATTAATATTGTGAAAGAAATGAGATCAGTTATTTTTCCGGGATATTTCGATATTGATTCGGGAGCAGCTGTTTTTCCGGAACATTATACCGGATATCTGCTCAATGACCTGTTTGACCGTATGCAGGCACAGATCGAGACGGCTTTTCTGTATATTGGCGAGGATATGCCCAGTGCATGTGGCAAGGCAGCACAGGTAACCTCCAGATTTTTTGAGCAGCTTCCGGAAGTGCAGGAGATGTTGTTGAAAGATGTGCAGGCTGGCTTTGATGGTGACCCGGCTGCGAAGAGTAAAGAGGAGATTATTTTCTCCTATCCGGGATTTCTGGCAATTTATGTGTATCGTCTGGCACACATCCTGTATCTGGAGGAGGTTCCGTTTATCCCAAGGATTATGACAGAGTATGCTCATGACCACACAGGAATAGATATTAACCCAGGTGCTACGATTGGGGAATATTTCTTTATTGACCATGGAACTGGCGTAGTAATCGGTGAAACGACTACTATTGGGAATAATGTGAAGCTGTATCAGGGAGTTACCCTTGGCGCGCTTTCTACAAGAAAAGGACAGCAGCTTTCTGGTGTGAAGCGTCATCCTACTATTGAAGATAATGTAACCATTTATTCCAATTCTTCTGTACTTGGTGGAGAAACTGTGATTGGGGAGAATACGATCATCGGCGGAAACACATTTATCACAGAATCGATTCCTGCAAACTCCAAGGTAAGTGCGAAGAGTCCGGAGCTGGTGATCAAGAAGCCGCGTACACATGTGGAAGCCTCCAATGTATGGGACTGGGAAAATTAACGGAATAAAAAGAAAATGGCAGTCAACAGAACAGGCACGGTGGTATTTTAGAAAATATCATTTCTGGAAAAACAGAAAGTCGTAGTGTGAATCTGGTAACATGCATCGCTTTGAATATGGTGAACCGTGTAACTGTTGACTGCTCCAGAGCATGTTTGAAAAATCATTCCCCAATCTGCACGCCCCACTTTGCGGTATATTTCGCCCGAATTCAGTTGTCGTAGCCCGCTACGGCGCTTTCATCCGGGCAAAATCTCCCACAAATTGTGACGTACATCTTGCAGAAAGCTTTTTTGAAGCACGCTCTGGAAAACTCTCATGAAAAATATTTCTATCATAATTTTTTTAGTGTGAATGCGTTAACAGACAAGAAATATTGCTTGAATCTTAGGAACAAAAGAAAAAATTAAAAAATTTCAAAAAAGTTGTTGACAAATATTCCAACATCAGATATACTAATCTTCGTTGTGACGGACAAGCACAAATGTGCGGGTGTAGTTCAATGGTAGAACACCAGCCTTCCAAGCTGGATACGTGGGTTCGATTCCCATCACCCGCTTATGCGATAGTGGCGTAGTTGGTAACGCGCGACCTTGCCAAGGTCGAGACCGCGGGTTCGAGCCCCGTCTATCGCTCTTTCAACTGAATATCTGCGGGTGTAGTTCAATGGTAGAACACCAGCCTTCCAAGCTGGATACGTGGGTTCGATTCCCATCACCCGCTTGTGCGATAGTGGCGTAGTTGGTAACGCGCGACCTTGCCAAGGTCGAGACCGCGGGTTCGAGCCCCGTCTATCGCTCTTTAAAAGCCAGGAATTAAGTTTCCTGGCTTTTTTAACTTATGACGCATTATTTTCATTGGAGCAGAGCGTTCCATAGAAACTGAGCAGATACAGACCCGAAAGTCCGACCAGTGCGTAGATGATTCTGGAAATCCAGCTCATACTGCCAAAGATGAGAGCTACCAGGTTAAAGTTGAAGAACCCGATCAGTCCCCAGTTGACAGCGCCGATTATTGTAAGAGTCAGACAGAAACAATTTAAAAATTTATTTTCCATAAGTCACCATCCTTTCGTAACTATAGTGTTTCTTTTTATCGTGGAAATTATACGAAAAAGCCTGTATAAAATGTGGTAAAAGATGGAATTTTAGCAGCAAAAAACAGGGGGACTGTCTGAAACTGCAAAGAGAGACATAAAAATACGCGAAAGCCTTAAACGGAACTTTCGCGTATAAAAGATTTCATTGTGCTTCCCATATGGTGATGTGCTGGTTGCTTCTTTTACTGGAGATTTAATGTCTGTGCTGCTGTAATTCCAGTATCCAGACCAAATGCGTCTGAAGCATGCAAGGTAACCGGGCTCATATCATTAAGGGAAAAAGCCTGACATACATTTACCGTTTCTCCAGGCTGGATTTCTTTCATAAATGCATCAACAGCCTCATCACTGTTTGCCGGAATAGCTGCTTCAAGAGCCGCATCATTCTGATAAGCGGTAAGATTTACATCTACCATAGCACTGGAAGAACTTTCTCCGTTATTTGTGTAGTCATAGTAGACGAGAAGGCAGGGCTCACCGCCAAAGTCTGTGGAAACTACATTTCTGGTATAGTGGATAGAGAAACGCTGGTTGGAAAGATCAATGGTTCCATCAGATGTGGCAGGCGTCTGGACCACAGAATCAGCTGGACCATCGGTTCCCTCTGCTGTGGAGTCGGAATCCGCCAGAGCCTGGCTGATCTCATCCTCTACACTTTTGAAATTGGCGGACATGATCTTTACTGTTTCATCATCAAGAGCTGTAACCTTCCATTGGCCGTTTACTTTGATCATAGGATAAACAATGTCTGTTTCACTGAATTTGTCTTCCAGGCTGGAGGCTTTTTCTATTAAAATAGCAGCAAGCTTGTCCTGGGTTTCCTGTTCTGTAAGACTTTCTCCGGAAAAGGCGCTGGAAACGATCTGACGAAGGAATTCGGTTACAGTTTCACGGTAGATGTCAGATCCGTCTACATAGCGGATCCGCGCAGTGACTTCTGCAGTGCCGTCTTGAAAACTGAAACGTGTCTTTGTGATCTTCCAGGTCATTTTGGCGTTGATGGATTTGAAGAAGCTTTCGTAGGTGGCGTTTCGCACATCTGCATTGTCAAGAGCGGAAAGATCGGCGCTCTGGAGCATACTTTCCATTGTGTCGAAATCAAGGCTCTGGATGCCGGTAAGATATTTATCCAATTCTTTGGCTGGCTGGCTGCGTTCGTAGAAATAGTAGCCAATGGCTGCGCCGGCGACAAGGATAAGAATAAGCAGAAGCAGAATGCGTCCGGCCTTTCCTTTTCTTTTTTTCTTCGGAACAGGGTGTTCATCTGGCATATTTAGTTGTTTTTCTTCCATGTTTCCTCCTTGTTAAGTTTAGAGCCTGTTTGAAAAATCATTCCCGCAATCTACACGTTCCACTTTGCGGTATATTTCGCCCGAATTCGGTTGTCTTAGAGCGGCTACGGCGCCCTCATCCGGATAAAATCTCTCACAAATCGTGACGCACATCTTGTAGAAAGCCTTTTTCAAACATGCTCTGGCGATGTCTATGCTATTATAATTTCATAAATTGACCGTCTGTAAAAATTTCACATATAAATCTGTGTGACATCTTTTTTATTATAGTATACTCTTGGAAGAGTGTCAAAGTATTTACAGAGTGTTACTGCTCACTTCGTTCACAGTAACGTGCTTCGCGATGCACAGAAAAACGAACCTTCTTGTGACAAGCACAAGAAGTAGTGTTTGCTGCGCAAACTTAATTCTCGGGTTTTCTGTGAACTTTGTTCACAAAAAACACCTCGCGGAACGTTACTAGTCAGGTCGCGAACAGTAACCAGTAACTTTACGGATACCGGGTATTTATGTTAAGATAATAAAAAAAGAAGAAAGGCGGAAAAACTATGGGTGCAAAGTATGAAGCTTATATAGAATCAGAGGCGGACGGCCTTGATATTTCCGTTCTGGCAGTGGTTCCGGATGAGACACCGTACAGAGGAATCCTGCAGCTTGTTCATGGGATGAGCGAATACAAGGAGCGCTATCTTCCCTTTATGGAATACATGGCAAAAAAAGGCTATGTATGTGTGATCCACGATCACCGTGGTCATGGGAAAAGTGTGCGGGCGCTGGATGACCTGGGATATATGTATGGCGGCGGCGCGGATGCGATCCTCAAGGATATTGAGGTGGTGAACCGGGAAATGCACCAGCAGCTTCCGGATCTGCCATTGATCTTATTCGGGCATAGTATGGGCTCGCTGGCCGTGCGCGCTTTTGCAAGAGATCATGATGACTGCATGGACATGCTGATCGTTTGCGGTTCTCCAAGCAAGAACAGGGCAAGATCTCTTGGAGAAGTAATCGCCCATATGGAAAGTGCTGTGTTTGGACCAGCCCACAAGAGTAAAGTCATCGAAACCCTTTCCTTTGCCGGAAATGTGATGCGCTTCCGCAAGGACGAAAACTGTACTTCCTGGATCTGTGCCAATAAGGCAGCAGCTCAGGAGTACTCTGATTCTGAACTTTGTGGCTTTACGTTTACAGATGATGGCTATCTGGCACTTTTTGAGCTGATGAAGCGTGCTTACGACGTAAAGCACTGGCACTGCACCAGACCGAAAATGCCCGTGCTTTTTATCAGTGGCTCTGATGATCCCTGTATGATCAACGTGCGTCATTTTGCAAAAGCAGTGCAGGATATGCGGCGCGCCGGTTATGTAGACGTGAAAGGCAAGCTGTATCCGGGAATGCGCCACGAAATTCTGAACGAGACAGACCGGAAGAGGGTTTATCACGACATTGCCTTCTATATAAAGAAAAAGGGCTTTTGAGAAAAGACGTCCATTATGCATAAGATGCTCTATTTTGCACATACTCACAGAAATACAGTGTGAAATGGAGAACTATATGAGAAAAAAAGGCTGGATTCTGCTGCTGGTTCTTCTGGGTGTGGCTTTTCTTATGAGCTGCGGCAAAGATATGGAGCCGGATGAAGCAAAAGGGGAACTGGTAAGAATTGAGAGAGAAGGATGCCAATCTGGTATCCTTCTTTTTTGCGTGTGTCCAGCAAAGCTGGACTACACTTGCCGGTGTAAGTCCGGTCACGGTAATCGCCAGTGAGCCGCGTAGTTAAACTCGGTGCGTTGTAGTAATACAGGGTGCTAAGCGAGTGGATA
>SKEQ01001148.1_pt1 | contig 12028 bp, 15 predicted proteins | sample 4826751 | NCBI WGS metagenome assembly SKEQ01 (sample SAMN11008805, study PRJNA524170) | human gut metagenome | biome: Human fecal sample; material: Feces; isolation source: fecal sample from pouch patient p44 | host: Homo sapiens | place: Israel: Tel-Aviv | collected 2013-07-11 | reverse complement strand
AAAAAGAACTATACATCTGCGACAACGAGTATGTCTAAATATAAATATGAAACTGGAGAAGAAAAGTCTATATGGGAATTCTTTTCCTTGGCCGATTTAAAAGCAATTATTTTGTATGGTAATCATTGGACTAGTTTTTTCGAAAAATGTTTTACTCTTCCTTCAGAGCAGAAGAAAGCAGGTGGAAAAAAAGCAAAAACAGAGTGGATGACTATGGTAGATAAATTACAAAAAACGGTAGGACGTGCGAATTTTTGCGTAGCTAAATCAGAATATGAAACCTTAAAAGAAATCGAATCTTCTGTTTTACCTTTATTAAAAAATGATTAATGGAAGAGGTATATCAGATCATGTAAAATAAGGTGTTAGGCTTCGGACCCAACACCTTATTGTTTATAATTATAATTATATTTTCATTTCCTTCATCCAGAAGAATGCGGCAGAAAATTCCTTTGGTTTTGTGAGCACTGGCACAGTGAGAATTTCTTTCTCTACTTCAAGTACTTGTGCCAACTTTTTTAATAGTTCCTCTCGGGGCATACGTGCATTGGTCTCATACTGAGCAATTCGGACATCCGCAGTATTTTCAGGAAATCCAACTGCCATGCCAAGTTCTTTCTGGGTAAGATTGTTTTTTCGTCTTAAATATCGTAATTTTTCTCCAAATGTAATCATAGTCATATCCTCGTTTTTTATATTTTATTTGTGTTGAGGTGCCGGTCTGGCACCTCAGTTTTTTAGTTACAATTATTCTCCGGAACTTCCAAAGGCATCCGTGCCTCTCTCTTTTCCAAGATCAAATACAAAATCCGCAATGATGATGGGCGTGATCACCAGTTGGCCTACTCTCGTATCCTTTGATATGGTTTGAGCTTTATTGCTGACATTGCTGATGATGGCATGGATCTCTCCTCGGTATCCGGAGTCAACCGGTGGGAGTTCGCAGGTCAGCCCTTTCTCTGCCATGCTGCTTCTGGGAAATACGAATCCGGCATATCCATCCGGAAGAATTAATCCGAATCCCAAAGGAATTTTGACAATTTCCCCAGGTTGGATGGTACAGTCATAAGGCATATACACATCGGCACCGGCATCGTTTTCATGTACACGGAGTGGATTGTGTCCGGGAGTAAGTCCAAAATCAATGAGTTTTATTTTCATACTGCATCACCTCTGAAAAGCAATGGATAATCCAAATGGAGAATTTCATCGGGTAGCAGGATATGGTCAATGGGATGCCCACAACCCATTTTTCCTTCCAGGCATTTTCCTTTCTGACAAAATGGACCTGTCTGTTCCGGTGTAAAAAGAGCTGGACCCAGTTCATACAGATTCTGCCAGATCATGAGCATTACGATCCTCATCTCATCGGTATTTCTGCAGCAACAACGCTGACCGATCATATGCTTCCACTGATAAGGTGTTGCACTGATAATCAGTACATTACGAAGACCTTGTGGTGTTGCGTAACCGGCGGCATCATGGCTGATTCCGGCTTTGCACAGGCGGTCATAACAGTTCATGTCTTCCTGACAGCTTTCCAGATAAAGTGCCTGAATTTCCGAAGGTGCTGAAATAATCTCATATGGAATGGCAAAATCTGCCTCTCCGGAATAGTTGCTGTACTGTAATGATGCACTCATGAACTTTACTTCGTTCTGGTGCCGGGTGATCTGGGAAAGGAATCTTCTGCTGGCACCAACGACAGCCAGGGTAATTACTGTAAATTTCTGAATGGCAGGGTGCGGAAGTTCTCCCAGATTGGTTAATGTTTCATCCGTAAAGGATTGGTTATACAGATCCATCAGGTCATTCATGGAATGGATGATATGCCCTCTCTGGGTTAGCCTTGCGGCAAAGACCATATTCTTTTCTGCCTCTTTTACTGCAAAGCAGTTCAGGATTTTTGTTTCGATTCTATTCATGGGCACCCTCCTCTCTGACCAATGCATTGAGCAGGAACAGATAATTCAAAGTATCTGTAATCTTCTCATTCCAAATACTCTGATCATAATCTGCCTGTTCTGAAAAGCACATGTCATAAATTGAGATGATGTGTTTTGCCATCATTCCGGCAAGAGCCCTTTCTGGTGTACATTCCTGTAAGGCTGCAGCTGTTTTAAATGCGCTGAGCCTGTCCGGGCTGTTTCCGGTATATTCTTTTGCTTTGTTCAACAGGGTTTCTTCACAACGTTTCACCTGCTGTTCAAAGATCAAATGAAATTCTGTTTGTGTCATAATGTCTTGTCCTCCTTCTTTTTGTGTTGTGTATTGATTTTTGATTTTTCTGTTTGTGCAGGTTGTTCATAAGAATTGTGAACCAATGGTTCTTTCATTCCGAGAATGGCATCAACATTTGCACCGGCGATTTCCAGTTCTTTGTGATAATCCCGGAATTGTTTTACAACTGATTTCTGGGCATCAATAGATTCCTGTAATTCTGATTTTTGAGATTTCAGTGTCTTCATCGACATCATCTTTCCGTCCGGATAGAATGCTTTTAACCAGTCGCGGGCTTCCTCATAAGATCTGATTTCCGAAGAATGCTCCTGTCGGAATTTCTTTTTATTTCGTGATTTCAGAAATTCTGCATATACTGATTTTGAAGCAAAATACTGACCGGTGTAATGAATCTGTGCGTTCAGAGTTTTCATTTGGGAATTGAGTTCAGAAAGCTGCTCCTGGGTATTTTCCATTTTCATCTGAATGTCTGAGGTTTGTTTTTCCAGATCCTCTCTGGTGTCATAACCATGATCCTGGATATAAATCAGGGTATTTGCCATTTGCTGAAGATTGCTAATCTTCACCTTCCGGGCATAAGCCTGATTCTGCATCGCCTTTACATTTGTCTGGAGATCCGTCACGAGACGAAGCTCTGATTTTATGTAAAAGATGACAAATGGATCTGTATGATAATCGACTCTTGAAGCACTCTTCGATTTGAGTGTGCTTTTGTGAGAAAGAGCTTTGCTGTTCTCATGATTCTGAAATACCTGTTCCAGAAAATCTTTTCCATAATTGGCACCCAGAGATTCTGCAGAAATCCGTCTGTCTCTGTCCGGATGAAGATAACGATAACTTCCTCTTTTCTCGATGACAGAAATATTGAACCTGTCCAAAAGCAGCGACTGGAATTCATCAAAACTTCCAGACATCTGGGAACATTCATCAATCGCTTCCCGCAGAAACTGCTTCTGTGTCTGAAATATTGTGGAAGCCGGTTTAAGTCCGGCAGCACTGATTTTCTCATTCACTTTATCCAGTTCATCCTGCCCATGGGTTTTCGCCCAGTATTCTCCTCTGGTCATTTTTGCAGGTGCAGGGGAAAGAAGATCTACCTGATGCAGTCCTTCCCGGTTGCACATATCCATGACTTCCTGTTTCAGATGATCCAGCAATTTGTTTGTGGACCGGTGCTTATAACCGGCTTCCTGCTCATGGGGCTTATCCATGTAGTCCTGTCGATCAACCGCATATTTGCGGACACTGTTGATGACGATATGGGTATGAATATTACCGGAGCCATTGTGTCCATCTGTATGAGTGACTACCAATGCCTGATAGCCGGAAAAGTTTTTGCGGGCAAATTCCAGACAAAGAGCCTGGGCCTTTTCTCCGGTAAGTCCACATTCTGTTGCGTCTGCCGGGTCAAAACTGATGATGTAATGGTGACTTTTGATATCTCCTCTTTTCTGATTTTTGTGAAAAAACTGATTAGTCCTCTCGCACTCTTTGTCAAAAGACATCGGATCGCAATTCAGTCCATCCATATAAAATTCTTCCCGCAGAATCTTTCTGCCGGAATCATCGAAAATCGGTTTTCCTGTTTTTTCATTGTGTTGAAAAAGCAAATATTCCAGAGCATCAGAATAGTTCACATTTCTGCTTTTAATGTGTTTGATTATGGCCATGTAATTCACCTGCCATTCGTAATACTTCTTTTCTCAAAGAGAACAGCTCGGAAATACATTGCCGGATTTCATCCTTTATTTCCTCAGACCATTCTCCGCCGGTGTTAAAATACCTTGCAATCTGATTGAGATTCGATCCGATTTTTCCGTATTCACTGACCAGCTTCCGAAGTTCATCCATGTCAGCTATCACCTCGATGGTGTTTGTAATTTCCTTTTCAAGAAGTAATTTTCTTAGATACTCTGATCTGGAAATTCCAAGAATAGATGCCCCCTGATCTAAAAGAGTCATCTCTGCATCAGTAAGTCGTACAGCTACAAAATGTGGATGTGTAACTTCTTTTCTTTTATTTGTTCTCTCCATATTCCTCCCTTCCAACGGAATCATTCATCACATTGTGATGCCAACATAGGTATAAATGGCTGTCCCTTCCATTTGTACCATTGTTGCTGCGACCACTTTTTCAGTGGAAGCCAAAAGACATCTGTGATGTCAAAAACGAGGGCATGGGGAAACGGAATCCCCATCAAGATGAAAACCCGTAAGTGTAACAGTTGCCAAAATGGCACTACTGTTAAACACGGGTGGATCTTGCTCTTAGAAAAAGAACCTCTCACTTATATGGGAAAAGAGAGCCCCTTATACAACATGGAAATGAAAAAAGATAATATGATGTGGAGGAATGATAGATGGTAAAGTAAATAATGAAAATATGTGATCGCCAAAAAAAGAGAAATGAAACATGCATGAGCAGTTCTAAATAGAATTTACAGAAATGAGTGTGAAGAATATATATGCCCCCAATTATTTTACAAATGTAATAATGTGATTCAGATAATAAAAATCATATCAATATACGCCACGTAAGTTTTTTATGATCCCATAAAAAATCCCTCCTGTCAGATACCTTGTACCTAACAAGAGGGGAAAATGCGAATGCGATTAATCACGTATTTTTTATTTTGCAGAACGCTTTTTCTTTTTGCTTATGGACGTTGTCCCAATCAGTGTACCGCTACCATTATTACAGCAATTACCACCATGTGTCCATTAAAGATGCTGTATATGTAATTGTAGTCGTATATGTTGTACCGGGTTCTGCACGACTCCAGTCACTAACTTTAATAACAAAAGTTTCCGTACGATCGAATTGACAAGTAAAATCAATGCCAACAATCCTATTTTCATTTGCATCATATTGGCCAAATTCATAAAAAATTTCATGTCCATTTTCATTTGTAAATTTACCATTTGAAGAAGCAACCAGCTTAGCAGCCTTGTGTCCGTCTACAAAAGTATCCCAATCTGTTGAAGTAAATTTTACTGTTCCGATACTCTGAAAATCTGTGTTCTTATATTCAATCGAACAATCTGCTGGAATAGTCATTGTATACTCATAATCCGGTATGCTGACACTGACTACCTGGTCCTCTGCAAATACTGTAACACTCATGCTCATCAATAAAGTAATCGAAAAAATGATAGATAAAAACTTTTTCATGTGAGTAACCTCCTAATTTTCATTCTCCGGCAATTACTGCTGTTTGATTGCCGCTGTGTAGGTAATCGTTGTTTGATATTCTCCCGGTTCTGCATCGTTCCAAGAAGTGATTATGGCTCCGAAACGATAACCATTACTCCAATAAAAATCCTGTGAGCTGGTAAATTTTACACATCCACCGCTTGCAAAGTTTTCCCAGGTATAGTCTGCATCATATCCACCTTCAATATTTGTTGCATCTGATGGTTTCGCATACATTACACTGAGCGGGAGTTTGTAATTGTTACTATCTGTGTGTGTCAGGTCACTGTATGTCACATCAACTTGAACATAATGACTGTTACTGAAAAGTAGTGCCGGATCTGTTGAAGTAATCTTCAATTCTCTGCTTAATGCAACAACATCGGTCGTTCCATAATTGATTTCCGTCTTTGCCGGAATTGTCATTGTAAAATCACGATCAGGTACCGCTACAGTAACTGTTTGTTCCTCCGCAAATGTCGTAACACTCATACACATCAATAGTGAAACTGCTAAAAAAATAGAAATAATCTTTTTCATATAAATCTCCTAACGATGTTTTGATTTTCTTTTTTGTAATCCTATATTGAAAAGTATCGCCACACTGCCAAATGCCAGTATCGTCCACAGCATAATATTGCTGTTATCTCCCGTTGTTGGAGATATTATGCTGCCGCTCTTAGCATAGGTAACACAAAACGTTCCATCCTGTTGTACATTCTTAATCGTAATACCATTATCGGATACCTGCTTTGTTACATTTTGCCCATTATACGATACAGAATTTAATTTATATTGACTATCTGCATGGAATACAAAAGTTAAATCACTACCTTCCGTTACATGAATTGTGTCTCCGTTCTTGTAAAGGCCATTTTCATATTCAATGCTGCCACTGCCATCAACCTCAAAAGTGATCGTATATTTGTTTGGCACAACCGTTGAAATCACCGTTCCGCCCGATGCTTCGGCAGACACCGGAACAGCAAACAGCATGGCGAATACAAGAAGAAGCAGGTTTAAAAAGACTCTCTTCGTCACAACAAATCCTCCTTTCTATCGAACATTCAGTTTGATTTTAATCTCACCGCTGTTTAAAGCTGTTAGATTATCGTCCATTTGAAAGCAGTCGTAATGTACTGTTACATTTTCATAAGTCCCTGCCTCCATCGGCTGAAGTAATGTAATCGGTTCACTTTGATTTCCGGGTTCTACAAGGTCAGATACCCATAGCACTGTTCCATCTTCCAAAATCAGCGATATTTTGAAATAACAGAAATTTTCTGCCGGATTAGATAATGCTACTGTCTGCTCACATTTATCTGCCTGAAATGTTAATTGACTGAAACCGGGAATCGAAATTGAATTCGTTAATTTCTCATCTTCCGAATTTTCTATCGGCAGATTGTTTTCTTCGCCGGACACCTGTTTTGTATCTCGATTCAGTAAGACTATAATCATGATACTTGATACAACAAGAAGTAGTACCAGAATTGAAATAAGAATCATGTAAAATCTTTTTTGCGATTTCTTATTCTCGTAATGCCCCAAGCTTAACACCTACTTTCGCATAATTGTTCTGTTAATTGAATCGATTCAGTAGAGTACGAAGTAGTCTACTAAATGGGGATATCCTCATTGCAACTTCTATATTTTATTCAGTCAGCATACTTGATCGTACTGTCGGATTATATTTTAGGATAAAGAGTTCAAGGGTTTCCTTCAGTGATTCTATCTGGGATTTCATATAGAACTCATCCTCAAACAGCGCATAGTGTACACAGGCTCTGATCAGCACGAAAATAAGCGGTGTGATTTTTTCGTGGGGAATCCCCAGCTTTGGTTCCAAGCTCTTTGCGTATTCCGTATAACGCTGATCCACGCCAGCAAAGAATTTCCTACCATATTCCCTGTATTTCGGGTGGGTGTAGACCTGATACATAAGCCTATATTTCTTACCATGCTTTTTTGCTGTCCAGTAAGGGATCTCGTCAATAAACCGCCATAAGTCCTCCACATCTGTGGGAGCTTTCGCCATAAACTCATCTTCCACCTTGCTCATACAGTATTCGGTGGACTTAACGATAAGGTCGTCAAGGTTGTCAAAATACTGATACAGGCTCCCGCTACTACAGCCGCAAGCTTTTGCAATCGCTTTTACACCGACAGAGGTAAATCCATTCTCTGCATAGCAGTCAAAACATATTTCCATAATCTCGATTTCCTTATGCCTGCGAGCTTCTTCATTCACAGTACGCAATATCTTTCCTCCCCCCTATCCCAAAATGGTTGAATAATCGTTCATATTATACTGCTTTTGTTTTGCTATTTCAAGTGGGAGTTGATATATTCATAGTTTTTCATGCGTAGGAATCTGTGAGGAGTTAAGGTTGAGCGTCCTTTATCTACTCTACTATCTGTTTTTACCCATGATACTATCATGGAATAAGATAAGAAAATGAGAACTTCACCCCTTCATATATTTCAATTCATACGGAAGTATCTTTTTGCCCAGTTTTCTCTTTTTTACATGTTTTTACCGAAACGTGTTGTATAAGACCCTCTGAAACTTTGGATATATAGAGGGACATTTATTTCCGCGAGCAACAAGCCAAGCGGACATGCTGGCATGTCGATTTGGCGACTGCCGTGAGAGCCAAATTCCCCGTAACTTGCGGGGTATTTGGCATGCCGCCTCAATAATGATGAAATGAGAGGTAATGACATATGGCAGAGAAAAGATGTTATACAGTAAAAGAGTTACAGGAGATTCTTGGTGTCAGTAGACCGACGGTTTATAACCTTTTGAAGAAAAATGAATTCCGGTGGATCCAGCTGGAGGGCGGAAAGTACCGTATTTCCAAAAAGAGCTTTGATGACTGGCTGGATAAATTGCCGGAAGATTTTAACTAATTTATTCTTAATTTCCAAAATCGACATCCTAAATTTTTTTGAAAAAATGCGGTATGGTATGGGCAGAAGGAGGAAGACTTCATGAATCGAGAAGAAATGATAAATACGGAAGACTATAAAAGCCTGTTGAAAGAAGTGGAAACAAACAGCCCATACAAAAGGCTGCCATCTTCCGTAAAAAAGTGGATGAGTGTTTCGGAGATGGGGGAACTTCTGGGACTTAAGAAAACAGACCGGTATTGGTTGGTACATAAGAATTTTTTTGAGACCAAAGAGTTTGCTGGGAAAATGCGTATCAATATCGAGAGCTTTGAAAAATGGTACGCAAATCAGATCAAATACCACAAAGTCAATGGGGAAGAACCGGGAAAGGAATTAAAAGAATGGTCCTATTCGATTCTGGATTTGGCTGAGATGCTTGAGGTTACAGATGGTGTTGTTTATGATCTGATCAAGCGAAACAATATTGATGTGGTAATTGTGGATTACTGGAAACGTGTGCCGAAAGAGGCATTCCGAAAATGGTATGATGGGCAATCGAGATATCGGACAAAGGAAGACAAAAAGAGAGACGCGGAGATGGAGGCCGCCACTCTCACTATGCCAGAGATGGCCCGACAGCTGGGAATATCCAGAAAGCAGGTATATAGCATCCTGAATAAAAAGGAGTATAAGCACTTTTTTGAATATGTAGTAATTGCTGACCGAAAACGGATCACAAAGGAAAGTTTTCAAAAGTTTCTGGATGGACAGGATGAGTATCAGCTGGATCCGGAAAATGACTATGAAGAACTTGCTTTAGAGGATAATGTAGCACTTGCGGATTTCCGAAGAAAGAAGCTGTCGCAGACCGGACAGCGAGGCAGAAATGGAAATTTGAAATATCTTACACCGGATGAAGCTGCATTTATGGCAAAAGTGAGCCGGTCCATGATTACTGTCTGGTACAAAAGAGGATATTTTCCGGCTGTTAAGGTAGGCGCCAATGTTCGTATCAAACGCAAAGAGTTTGAAGCGTGGCTGAAAAAAAGAAATACAGAAAGGGGCTGTTAGATTATGGCATCAATCAGAGAAAGAAACGGAAAATTTAATGTGATTTATTCCTATACTGATCCGGATGGGAAACGGAAGCAGAAATGGGAAACCTATGCTACAAAAGCAGAAGCCAAAAAACGAAAGAAAGAAATTGAGTATAAGGAAGAAATGGGATCCATGGTGATTCCACAGTGCAAAACCATGAAGGAACTGCTGGAAGAATATGTTGCTCTTTATGGGAAAGACAACTGGGCATTGTCTACGTATGATGGAAATGTATCCCTTATCAATAATTATATTCTTCCAATTATCGGAGACGTAAAATTGGCAGAGATTAATACCCGTTTTATTGAAAAGTATTATCAGAAACTATTAAAAACCCCAGCAGTGATTAATCCGATGATTGGAAAAAGAATGAATGAGTATGTATCGACCAGTACAATCCGGGACATTCATAAGCTTCTGCGGAGCTGTTTTCAGCAGGCAATCAAGTGGGAACTGATGGAGAAAAATCCTTGTATATATGCAACAGTTCCAAAACATAAAACAAAGAAACGGGATATCTGGACTGCTGAAACTCTAATGTATGCCATGGAAGTATGTGAGGATGAGCGGTTAAAGCTTGCCATGAATCTTTCCTTCTCCTGCTCTCTTCGAATCAGTGAGCTTCTGGGACTTACATGGGACTGTGTCGATATTTCCGAAGAAGCAATTGAGGAGAACCGGGCATATCTTTTCATAAATAAGGAATCCCAGCGTGTGAGCAAGGCGGCCTTAAAGGAACTGGATGCAAAAGATGTCCTGCTTGTATTTCCGGAAAAGAGTAAAAAAAATAAGACAGTCCGTGTTCTGAAAACACCGAAGACAGAAAGCAGCGTCCGAAAGGTATTTCTTCCTAAGAGTGTCGCAAAAATGCTGATTGAATGGAAGGAAAAACAGGATGAAACCAAAGAAATTCTTGGTGATGAATATATGGATTATAACCTGGTCATGGCAAGTACCTTTGGTCTGCCTCTTGGTGATGGTGCGATCAGAAAGCCATTGAATCAATTGATCAAGGAGCATAATCTCCCACAGGTGGTCTTCCACAGCCTGAGACACAGCAGTGTTACGTATAAGCTGAAACTGAATGGTGGAGATATCAAGGCAGTTCAAGGCGATTCCGGACATGCCCAGGTCAGCATGGTCACGGACGTATATTCCCATATCCTGGATGATGACCGGAAGAAAAATGCAGAATTATTTGAAGAAGCCTTTTATGAGAAGAAAAATCTGGATCCGCAGATGCATCCGAATACAGCAGAAAATATGGTGGCGGTTCCGGAAGGAGTGGATGCAGAACTGCTTGCAAAGATTCTTTCCAATCCAGAGATGGCGGCGCTGCTTACTTCACTGGCGAAGACGATGAAATAAGGGGATTGATAAAGTAAAACAATTTAAATCATATTCAACAAATCTCCTTCATATTAACAGAAAATGATGGAGATAATTATGAAATGAAGGAGATACTGGGAAAATGATGCCGGACCGGCAACTGAATATGTTCGTATTTAAATCGGCTGTCGTGGTCGAAACCCCATAGACAAATTGACAATAACGTTGTATAGTAATAATAGAAATCTGGTCAATTGAATATTGTTTATCATTCCCGCTTGTAAGGGGATGGTAGCCGGAAGATGATATCTGTTAGTAACAACAGAGCTTTCCCCGGATGTTAGCAACTGCAAAGAATCTGCTAATTTTCAGGGCTTATCTGAACTTAACAGAAAGGATATTCAGATTACCAGAATTTGATTTGAAAGTAAAAAAAGTCCTTGATAATAAAGGGCTAAACATATCAGTTCTTGACAGGGATTAACAGAACCACAGAGCTCTCCTAAGCGAGGGGTCAGAGGTTCAAATCCTGTCGGGGACGCCACAAACAACGCTGAAAGCCTTGATTTTTCTAGGTTTTCAGCTTTCTTTATTTATGGCTTTCTATCTCTGCTGAAAAGAAACATTTCTTTTCAAGCACATTCCCCGATACATAGTAGGCAAGTTCCTTTTCCGTAGCGGTTGGATAGAGTTTGAAGAATGTTTCCAAGAACTCTGTCACTTCCTCCGTAGTGGCAGCGTCCACTGTTCCGTCTGATTCCTTGACTTTTGGTTCATAGCCAGATTTGGTCGGTATGCTGCTGATGGTCGGATTCTGTATGATAACCAGATTCCCGTCACCATCTACATGAATCACTACCATGTAAGCGGAAGTGTAACTATAAGGATGCTTCTGGGAAACGAAGACAGAAGTGAGAAATATATGATACAAAAGCAGTAGGAAATCCGGCAAAGGGAAATAAGAGAAATGAATATGTGTCAGCGAGTACTGTCAGAGATTTTCACAAATTACTCCGCAATTGTTTTGAGCAGGCAATAAAATGGGAGATGTTAGAAAAAAATCCGTGTATCTATGCAACAGTGCCGAAACATAAATCACAGAAACGGGAAATCTGGACTGCAGAAACATTGATGTATGCAATGGGCGTTTGTGAAGATCAACGATTGAAGCTAGCAATCAATTTGTCATTTTCCTGTTCCATGCGGTTAGGCGAATTACTTGGTCTGACCTGGGATTGTGTAGATATTTCTCCGGAAGCAATCGAAGAAAAT
>SKEQ01001144.1_pt1 | contig 12073 bp, 10 predicted proteins | sample 4826751 | NCBI WGS metagenome assembly SKEQ01 (sample SAMN11008805, study PRJNA524170) | human gut metagenome | biome: Human fecal sample; material: Feces; isolation source: fecal sample from pouch patient p44 | host: Homo sapiens | place: Israel: Tel-Aviv | collected 2013-07-11 | reverse complement strand
ATCTTGCATAAATTTCCGTCCAGTCTTGTGATAACACCAAAGCGTTTATGCTCCGGATTTCCTGATGAAAAGTCCAGTACTTTCATGTTCTGGTTTCCGTTGTAATAGTCCATTCTGTGGGAATCCAACGGTGCAGCCAGATCTGATTCTGATAATTTGAAGCTCTTTACTTTCTTTCTTTTTGTCTTTGACATGATCATGTCGATGTCAAAATCGCCATTGATAAACAGATATTCATATTCTACATCTGTTTTCGGAATTACAAAATAGCATGCAATTCCAAGCGCTACGGCAGCGATCCATATTAATGGGGTGATAATCAGTCCGGCAATCACAGCAATTGCTGTCAGCACGATCAGACCATACTTTGTAATGCTGTCTTTGATTGTGCGCTCCCGTTTTACCAATAATTCTGAATACAGGTTACTCATCTTTATTACTCCTTTTCTTCTGTTTTTCCGATAGTCTGAATTATTTCTTCGTTACTGTTCACTCCGTTCACAGTAACAGTTCTTCAGCATCCCGGATGATTTAACAGGTATTATAGCACAAAAAGGAACTGCCGTCTATGCGGCAGTTCCTTAGATTTTATCCACTGTGTCAGTTATTACCATGTAATGCAAAGCAAAATACATTACCTGATGAACTTATTTTATATTTACTGTTACCACACATTTTGCAACCACACCCGAGCCATCCAATGCATGAGCCGTAATTACCGCAGTTCCATTTCCTACAGGTGTGAGGTAATGTTTATTGAATTCCGTTGCCCATCCACTGTTTACCAGTACAACAGACGTATCGCTGGTGGTCCATCTGCAGCCCTTTACTGTGGCATTGGATGGACTGTAGTTTGCTTCTATAACATAATGCTTCTTCTTATCTGTGATCGTTACGGATGTCTGGCTTAATTTGATTGATTTCACTTTGATCACCTGAGTATTCTGATCATCCGGGATAGAAGGCAGTTCTGAAGTTCCATTGTCATCTTTATAATCTACGGTTACTTTACACTGAGCAGTCAGTCCGGAACCATCCAGCGCATAAGCTGTAACTACTGCTGTTCCATTTCCCACAGCCGTAAGCATTGTACTGGAAGAAGCCAGATAATCATATCCATCTACCGATACTACAGACGGATCACTGCTTACCCATCCAAGCATTTTATAATAAGCTCTGAACGGCAGAACCATAGAATCAAGAAATACTCTATCTCCTTTAGATGTCATGGTGATAGAACGACGACTTAAGGTTATATCCGTTATCAGTGTCGGATGTACCCCCGGTGGGATGGGAATCGGTGTCGGGACTGCCGGCTGTGCAGGTGTAGGTGCGACCGGTCTTTCTGTTTTATTCAGATTGACGCTTACTCCCTCTTTATCATATTTTCCGGCGGTTTTGGTTTTGCTGTAATAAGCTCTTACTGTATACGTATTCTTCATGTCAGCAACCGGGCTCTTATCTGTAAAACTTAACGCAGATCCTTTTACAGTTCCAATATGTATCCAATTACTCAAAGTCGTTTTACGATAAATCCTATAGGAATTACATCCTCCTGCCTTTTTCCAGCTTACAGTGACTGTGTTATCAGAATTAACCACAGCCTTCACCATCTGCGGCATTTCAGGGATTGTTTTTGCAGTTAATCCTTTCGTGTCACAGGTACTGTATTTTCCTGAAATCTGATTGTAAGCTTTCACTGTATAATCATATTTCTGCCCCACTATAATCGGATATTTCTTAGAAGAGGTATGGATATATCGCGTTACGCCAGACTTCACTGTAGCAAGCTGTGTCCATTTGGCAGTTCCTGTCTTTCTATAATAAATAACATACTTCGATACATTCAGGGATTCTTTCCAGCTGATCTGGATTTTGTTATAGGAAAGTGCCGAAATCTTGTCTAATTCCGGTTTGCCGGGTATATCTGTTGTAAGAGGAGGGATTTCTTCTGTTCTGGTTAAATGACAGTTCCGGCAAGTGTATACCTTCTCTCCCTTGGTAGATGCAGTTGCCTTTTTCGTGATCTTACCATTATCCCAATCGTGCTTTCCCTCCAGTGTGGTCTCTGCCTTATGTCCTGCACTATCGCTTGCAGTAATGGTTACTTTTCCGCAGGTATGAATCGTCACTGAACCATTACTGTCTACAGATGCAATGCTATCATCAGAAGAGCTCCATATAATCTGATCCATTACCTGCAGATTTTTGATTGTTGTACCATTGAACGAAATATCTGTTGTCATTCTCAGCTGTGAAGTTTTATCTGCCTGCGCAGAAACGTCACCGGAAATTCTATACTCATTGCTGCAACAGGAACCTGCGAACTCAAGAATCTGCACACAATCTTTTACTGCTGTTCCCTGAGTCTCATCCAGCCCTGTTTCGTAAGAAAACTCTCCTGCTGTCGTATTGGGATATCGCATATCTTCTGAATAAAAAGTTCCAAGACCTATATATGTATTAGACGGATCGATCATTGATGTATAATGCCCTGTAACTGCACCCGGAACCTGATTTACCCAGTCTGATTTCTCACTATACCACTGCTCAATTCCATCTGTCATGGTTTTTCCCCAGTTCCATGCAAGAACTTCTCCAAAACTTCTTACATGATTTGGACTTGATATCTTAGACCAGGCCCTGCCGTTTGTTCTTTGATGTGCCATTGTAATTCCTGACTCTGCTGCACGAATCCTTGCAATGTATTCCAAATCAGAAGACCATTTAATCGGTACATAATCCGATGGCTTTAGCGGGCTGCCGGTCTGAGGATCACGTACACCTTCCTGGCAGGCTTCTTTACGAATCTCATTAATTCTTTTCAATGCCTGCGGAATCTGTGTAATGTATTCGCCTTTCACTCCAAGAAGTGTACAATTTGAAGAAGCACTTTCAACATCTGTCGGTATCGTCGCAGAAGCGGATATATTCACTGTACCCAGCCAGATAACTGTCATCAGCATTAATAACAAAAACAGATTTCTATTCTTTTTCTTCATTCTCACTGCCTCCTTTCACTGTTTACAGTCCCGAAAGCGCACTGGTATCTGTAATCTTTGTCCATACAGGTTTCCTGTTTCTGGAATCAAAATCAATCAATTCTTTACTTCCCACTTTATAGTTCAAAGGTTCACTGTATTGCTTAAGTATGTTATCCTCTTTATCTATAAACCATAGATATTTAAAATTCACAGATTTAGAATACCAGTAATAATTCTCATATAAATAATCATGTTTTTCCGACATCTGCGGATCCCAGAAATAACCGCTCATTCGCTTCGATTTATAACCTGAACCGGTCTTCTCACAAGTATAAAGCTGGCAGATTTTCCGGGTATAGGTCTTATCTCCTTCCTCCCAGGGACAGTCAGAACCAACAATCAATTCCGGAATCGAATCATTGTTCATGTCAAAAACAAAATACTCAAGATTAACTGCGCCGTACGGCATTGGCTCGATCATACCTGTCTTATCCCCTGCTTTAACTGCACGCAGAACATCGACATATGCATCTCTGACCGTCGGAAAAGTAAATTGGGGCGAATCAAGAACTGCAAACAGGATATTTGAACGATTTCCTGTTGTTTTGGTCTTGCTGTCATATCCACATACAGCATAATAATTAGCCCATCCACGAAGTGGTGTTGTGTCTTTATATTTAAGTGTATTTGATTTTACCCTGGCGATCCTTTTCCATGAACTTCTGTAGGTTCTGCGATAAATCTCATAAGCATCGCAGCCTCCGGCTTTACTCCATGACAGATTTACTGAAATCTTATCGGAATTAACCTTCGCTTTATTTAGCTTCACTGTTTCCGGCAGAATCTGTATCATGATTCCTCTTTTATCATATGCACCGTATTTTTGGGAGGCAGAATTATAAGCTTTCACTGTATAGGCATATGATCTGCCTGTCGTAAGAGGATATTTAGCAGAAGATTTATGAACGTAACTGGTAGTTCCCGCCTTCACAGATGCCAGTTTCGTCCACTTTCCGGATTTTTTCTCTTTATAATAGATATAATAATCCGTCACATTATCTGCTTTTTTCCAGACAAGTTTTACCTGTCCAAAGGCTGGGGATGAAATATCCTGCATTGTGACCCTGCCAGGAGTATCTGCCGCGGCGAAAACACTGCCCGGTTTTACAAATGAAAAACAAAAAGAAACCAGTATCAGTACTACCATCCATACAATCACAGAAGATTTTCGTATGTAATCCTTTTTCATTCTTCTCACACATCCTTTCTCACCTGTTGTTAATTGTCACAATAAGTTTCCCTGCTTTTTTGTCAAAAAGTACTGACAGATTTCTCCATCAGCACTTTTCTCCATTCATTTTTCCTGTTTATTTCACTGTAACCTTTCTCACTCTGCTCCAGTTAGAATAATAATTTTTTCCGCCAACCTTTTTGAATGTACGGATACGGATATAATAGTTATTCTTAGACATCAGTTTTTTCAGAGTGATGCTCTGAGAGCTGCCATTTGCTTTTATTGCTTTCGCATTTTCCATGTTAACAGATGTACTGTATTGTACCTGATATCCACTGACAGATTTTGCCGGTGTCCAGGAAACTTCTGCCTTTCTCTTTCCGGTTTTTACCGTAAAACTCTTCGTATTAAGAGGGCGTACCGTAACTGTAATCTTTTTCTCCGCAACAGCCTTGTAATTCTTTCCTGCTTTCGCACGAATTGTCAGCGTTGCTTTTCCCGGATTTTTCGGAATGAATTTATTACCGGAAACCTGTACAATTCCCGGAGCAGATGAAGTGATGATAACTTTTCCGTCCGTAACAATACGATCAGCAACATTAATTGCTTTGCTGCCCTGATTTACGGTTTTATTGCCGGCAATGATCTGACCATCCTTCTTCTGGATTTTGAAAGTAACAGTAAGGGAACCTGTATAATTTCCTATACCCGTAACTGTTGCTTTCGCTGTGCCCACATTCACACTATTACTTCTGCTGGGCTTCCGGCATTTATATTATTTATATACGTCACCGTATAATCTTTATTTTCAGTTAAGACTTTGTTATCAACTTTTAAGACAACAATTATATTGTGTATCTAATAAAACATCTTTAATAGTATCTGCCCAATAGGAATCAGCATCTCCATTATTTTCCACAGTTTCAGATATAGCCTCTGCATTATCTGTAAATTCATCTTCTGCTACAAACTCTACCGCATTTTCTTCCTCACCACTGGTAAATTCTGATGCCATTGCAGATGCAGGCATACCGCTACATAATATAGCTGACAAAACTAATGATAATACTTTCTTTTTTCACAACCTTTGTTTTCCTTTCCCTCTTATCAAAATTTAAATAAATACTTGAGTCAGGCGGATATTCGCAACCTCCGCAGGGGACTTACCTGATTCGATTAATATAATCCGGAACTTGATAAACCTAAAGAACCCAGCAGTAATACAAAAAGAACTACTACTATGATTGTAAAGCAAAAATAAGACCTTGCAAAGTTCCTCAAGTTCATATTATTAGTTCCACCAAAAGAAAATACCAGGAGCAAAACAAAGCCAACTATCGGAATAGAAAACAGAATTTCATATCCAAAATACCCCCACATGGAAATCGGCGTTGTATCCATTGTTTTTTTCTTCGATGATGCCGGTAAGTTTGATGCTGTAGCATATTCAACAGTATCTTCTTCGTTTAATTTTGCTCCGCATTCCTTACAGAATAAAGCCTTATCCGGGTTTTCAGTTCCACAATTTTTGCAATACATGATCATCTCTCCTTTTCTCTTTTATATGACATTTTGTGTCATATGTTTTTGTTTGTCATTTTTCTCCTTCCTTTCTTTCTACTATATAATATAGTATATAGTAGAAAGAAAGGCTTCAAGTTTTAATTTTTATGATTAGAATTTATCAAAATGTACTTCTTCTTTATTCAGTTTTTTATTTTCCTCATAGTTTTCTTCATCAATAAATGTTTCCGGCTTATAATCAAAAATGGAAGCAATAATACAGCCTGGGAAATTTGCAATTTCAGTATTGTATCTGCGGATATTTCCATCTAACAGGCTTCTTGATGCTGCAATTTCCTGATTCAGTTCGTATGCCTGATTCAATGCCTGATTATACCCCTGTATTGACTGTAAATCCGGATACTTCTGTCCAAGGAACGCCAGTTGTTCGAGGCGATCATTTGCTGTCAGTTTTTCGATTCCTGATACTTCTTTTTCATAACTGAGCTTTGCGATCTGTAATGCATCATTTAAGCACTCTGCTCTTTTGGCTTTCTGTATTCCAATCATAGAACCACCATGCTTGATGCTCTGGCTTAATTCATTAAACCTGTTTTTTGTTGTTATGAAGTAATATATTCCTCCAATAATAATAATCCAAAAAAGTATTTTCATCATCTTTTCTCTCCTGTCCCAATTTTTTTACATTATTTTTTCTAACTGTAAGTATGTACTATGCGCTGAGCGAGCCAGACGGCCAACGTTTTGGCAATAATTTTCCACATCTTCAAATGATTTAAGGATTGATTTGCGGTTGTAAACATCTATCCCCGGTATATATCCTCCGAAGCCATTTGTCATATAACCAACTATTCTTCCATTGTAAAACGTCATCTGTCTGATATCATCCCAAATATGCGCCTGAATCATTGCCAGCTGCCGGGTTGGTGTCAGATATTTCATGCACTTCAGCTCTGTTCCCTCTTCAACCAAGATATCAAATTTGTCTGTAAATTCCACAGATGCAATATTATGTCTCATCGAACACAAATCTTTGCCGGATCTGCTTTCCAGAGGCAGATCACATTTATTTTTTCTGCATCCAATGTAAATTTCAGGTACACCGGAATTAAATTCCGCTGTGAACATTCCACTTACTACTTTCATATTCCCGGAATTTTCAAAACATATTTCATCCCTTCCGTTTTCGCTGTTTTGCATGATTCCATTCTTTCGATACATATCATAGCGAAATTTATCATAATGTTTTGTGCACTCTTCCTGAATGGCATCTAATTTTCCACTGCTGAATCTGATGATCCATCGACCAGCCATCATAATAAGAAGATGCAGCATCACATAAATGAACAGGCTTATTTTGGCATTCCAGGCTGATATGCATATAAGTAAAATAAAAAAATGTGTTATTTTTTCAATTCTTCCTATTCTTTCTAATCCAGGCCCCACAAATATCAGCAAATCACTTCCGAATTTATCCAGTTTTGTACCTGTTTTGTATATTTGCAGGAATTTTTTATGATCTCGTTCATTTGTTGAAATGCACATTCTCAAATTTTCATCCATCTCTTTGTCTGCTCCCTCATATTTTTTTATCTGTAGCATTTTTACACCGCCCGTTCAAATGTTCCCGGTACCCATCCGGCATTCTGTCTCGAAATACCGAATAGTTACTGTTCACATTTCTGTAACTTTCTTCCTCCTTTCTGCTATATAGACGATTCAAAAGGGCTTCAGGTTTTATCTTTATTATTATTTTATAATATTTTTTATAAAATAATCTATTTCCTGATGAATGACCACTTTTTTGAGACGAACGACACATTTTGACCTAATTGGATAATTTTCCATTATCTCTGCATAAACTGTCTGTCATACTTTCTGCAGGTGCAAATGGATTAGCAGTATCTATAATGTACATGCTCTCTGGATATTCCGTTTCCAGACGGTATCCATACTGGTTACTAAAATCATCTTTTGAATCAGCAATCACATAGAAATATCCATAACTTGTCTTAAAAACCGTCTGAACAATTCTTTCAAAATAGATTTCTGCTGAATCCGGCAGATATGCTTTCATATCATCTCCTGAAAATTCCGCTTTCAGATTGTATGGCATTCCACCCACAGTATACCAGGTGCCTGCAATTAAATTTAATGCTGCTTCCTTTTCCTCTGTTCCATCATAACATTCCTGTGCGATATTAAAAAATCTAATAGGATTATCATATTCTGTATATTCTGCATCCGGTGCAATCTCATGACTTGCCACAACCTCAACCTGTTCAATTGTATTTCCATTTTTTGTAATACGGTCAGCACTTTCATATCCCATTTTAGCGAATGTAGAATAAATTCCATTTCCATCAGGCGCCGCATATAAAGACACATGTGAACCTACAGTTCCAATCATGCTGACTTCAGAACCGTTCAGTAATGTGTATATCTCCACCTGCCAGTCTGCTTCACATGTTCCATGGGAAATAAGCAGTTCATTCGTTCCGTCCTGATCTATATCATACAATGCAATTTCCACTATAGATCTGTTCAGACCTGAAAACTCCAGATTTGATGCCATACTTTCAAATGTCTCTTTATACATTGGATATTCAGGATAATTTGAATAATCCACTGTATCCTCAGCAGTCTGCTCCTGTTCATTATCTGGTTCCGATTCCGGTTGTGTTTCTTCTGTATTCTCGTCTGTTTTAGTTTCTTCCGATGTTTCTGTTTTTTCCTCCGGTGACTCTGTCGGTTCCGGAGTTTCTGTTACCTCTGCCGTTTCCTCCGACTCCTTAGTTGGTTCTGCTTCCACTGGTTTCTGTTCTTCTGAAGATTCATTCTCTGACTCAGATGTCTGTTCATGGATAAACGGTAATTTATCCGCATTCTTCACAACACCGTAAACTCCACCTGCGCCAACTGCCCCGGTAAGTACAATTGCAGCCACTTTCATACTCAGGTGTCTGGCAGCTGTTTTACCAGCTGCTCCTGCCGCCTTTGCACCTGCCCGGGCTGCGGTACCTGTCGTATTCCAGGAACCTGCTGACTGTGCCGGTTCTATACAGGCATCCATAACACTCTGTAAAACACCCATTTCCGCCGGATCTGCCGGTGCACTTTCCAGTCTGCGCAGCAGATACAGGAAGAATGTAAATGGTGCAACTGTGTAGAGTTTCGTGCCTTTCTTTTCCAGGTCAAGAACAAGTTCTTTTACTTTTTTCCGACCATAAGATAAGCGACTCTTTACTGTATTGTCGCTGACTCCAAGAGTGAACGCAATGTCTTTTACGGACATTTCTTCATAGTAAAACATACCTATGACCAGTCGCTGGTCTTCCGGCAGCTGATCCAGAATTTCAAGGACAAGGCGGCGTACCTCTTTCTCGTCCATTGCCATTTCCGGATTCAGATCTGTTCGCTCGTCTTCGATTGATTCCTCGAAAGAGAGATCATCTGATTCATTATCTCCGGACATATCTGTAAAAAGCACTGGTTTGCATTTCTTCAGCCAGTCCTTGGCTGTGTTATTTGCTATCATTTTCAGCCATGGAACCAGTTTACTCTCATCCTGAAGCTGATCCAGTCTGGTAAATGCTTTTACATATGTATCCTGTAAAATATCGTATACAGTATCTTCATCTTTTACAAGAACTTTGATTACTCTATATACCGCAGAACTGCTTTGGTTATATATTTCTGCAAGGGCATCCTCTTCCTGGTTGCGGGCTCGCTCCAGCAAGCTCTGATTCCTTCTGACGGGATTACCACAGTACTTACAGAATTTAGAATTTTCTGGAAGTTGATTTCCGCATTTCGTGCAAAACATATTTTTCTCCTTTTGTTAGTCATCTAAATCAACCTTATAATTTTTTAACTTCTTAAATTTACAATGATAAACTTCTTCTAATGTGTCAAAAGTATCCTCGTAGTCATTTACAAATTCCACAATATCTCCATTCTTCAATCTACCATTATTTTCAGCAGGCCCCATAGAGCCACAATAATCCAATATATCGCAAAAATGTGATGTCACATCATCATAACTGCACAATTCTTCATAGGCTTCCTTTGCATCATCAATACTATCATACTCTTTTTTACACCATTTTTTTGCACTTTCCTTATCCAAAGTTATTTTACCCTCATATTTCTCCATGAACTCATCTGGATTAAATATTGCAGTCACAATTCCAGTTCCATCATGTCCACCTATTATGATTTCATAGACATCATTCATGTCAATAACTGTCCTACGATTTGAGAATGCAGAAACTGCCACTATCACTACAACACCTGCTACCGCCAAAGCTGCTATTTTTTTCTTTGATAATGATTTCGAACCTGTTTTTATATTATTTTTCGAGGCAGATACAGGTGACACCACTTGCGCTCCCATCTGAAGTCCTTGTCCACAGTTTGGACAAAACATCGCACCTTCTTCTTTAATTTCACTTCCGCATTTTGAACAGAACATAATCATTTCATCCTTCTTTCATTTCATCCTTCTTTCATTTTCTTCTTCGATTACTTTTTTCGATTCATTTTGATTCTCTGTTTTTTCTTCAATTGCTTTTTGGGGGTCCCGCATCAACTGTATGACTCTCCGAAATATCACCCATAACTGCTCCCATGGCACTGGCAGGGTATCGATCGTGTGTGTGATCATTTTTCTGATACTGTTATCTGTCATAGGCATTCTCTCCTCTCTGATCTATAGACGATTCAGAAAAGAGACTGGTTTTATTTTTATCGATATTTTATAACTTTTTTTCAAAAAAGATGCTTTTTCTGACGAATAACCGTTTTTTCAGATGAATGGCACTATTTATGTACATAAATGAATTATAGCATATTTTTCCAAAGCCTATGAATACATACCGTAATATTTCCAATAATATGTTTTCTAAATATATTTTTCTACAAAAAAAGACGTTCCACAAATCATATGATTCATGGAACGCTTTTTTTATTTTTTCTGCGTATTATTTTTTATAAAATTACATCATTCCCATTCCAGGATTAGCAGCCGGTGCCGGTGTGTCTTCTTTGATAATTGCAACAGCTGATTCTGTTGTAAGTAATGTAGACGCAACGCTTGTAGCATTCTGAAGAGCACTTCTTGTAACCTTTGCAGGATCAAGGATACCTTCGCTTACCATATCTACATATCTTTCATTCAGAGCATCAAAGCCGATTCCCGGTTCGGATTCTCTTACTTTGTTGATGATTACGGAACCTTCAAGTCCTGCATTTGCAGAAATGCGGAACAGAGGAGCTTCCAGAGCTTTCAGGATGATGTTTGCACCTGTCTTCTCGTCACCTTCCAGAGTTGCTGCAAGTTTTGCAACTTCTTTGGATGCGTGGATGTAAGCAGAGCCGCCACCTGCGATGATACCTTCTTCTACTGCTGCTCTTGTAGCTGCAAGAGCATCTTCCAGACGAAGCTTAGCTTCTTTCATTTCTGTCTCAGTGGAAGCACCAACACGGATAACAGCTACGCCGCCAGCCAGTTTTGCAAGTCTTTCCTGTAATTTTTCTTTATCAAATTCAGATTTTGTTTCTTCAATCTGTCCACGGATCTGAGCAACACGGTTTGCGATTGCATCTTTGTCACCCATACCGTCAACGATAACTGTGTTCTCTTTTGCAACTTTAACAGATTTTGCACGTCCTAACTGCTCCATAGTTGCGTCTTTCAGTTCCAGACCAACTTCTTCGGAGATTACCTGGCCGCCTGTAAGGATTGCGATATCCTGAAGCATTTCTTTTCTTCTGTCACCATATCCCGGAGCTTTGACAGCTACTACCTGGAAGGTTCCTCTTAATTTGTTTACGATCAGAGTTGTAAGAGCTTCACCCTCTACATCTTCAGCAATGATAAGAAGTTTCGCACCAACTTTTACAATCTGCTCCAGTAATGGAAGGATTTCCTGGATGTTGCTGATCTTCTTGTCTGTGATCAGGATATATGGATCTTCCAGATTTGCTTCCATTTTTTCCATATCTGTTGACATATATGCGGATACATATCCACGATCGAACTGCATACCTTCTACAAGGTCAAGTTCTGTGTGCATTGTCTTGGATTCTTCTACTGTAATAACGCCGTCTTTGGAAACTTTTTCCATAGCATCTGCTACTAACTGTCCAACAGTCTCATCGCTTGCGGAAATAGATGCAACGTTTGCGATCTGTTTCTTGCCACTGATTGTCTGGCTCATGTTCTTGATTGCTTCTACAGCTACATCTGTAGCTTTCTTCATACCTTTTCTGAGGATGATCGGGTTAGCGCCTGCTGCCAGGTTTCTCATTCCTTCGTGAACCATAGCCT
>SKEQ01001137.1_pt1 | contig 12174 bp, 7 predicted proteins | sample 4826751 | NCBI WGS metagenome assembly SKEQ01 (sample SAMN11008805, study PRJNA524170) | human gut metagenome | biome: Human fecal sample; material: Feces; isolation source: fecal sample from pouch patient p44 | host: Homo sapiens | place: Israel: Tel-Aviv | collected 2013-07-11 | reverse complement strand
ATCTTATAGAGGTAAAAGGAAGTGAGCCAGAAGTCGTTTTTACTTCTGGCTCACTTACTTTTATTCGTTAATTTTTTAAAAAGGTGTTGGCTGAATAAATTTTTGAAAATACTGATCTAGTTCTTGTTCTTTTTAATAGGATTATGAAAAAATTTAAAAAAATCATCCCATTTGTTGTAACTCTCTCTCTGTTCGCTTCCTGTCTGCCGATGGTTGCAAAAGCAGACAGCTCCAAAGTCGTAACTCTGGGAGCCAACCTTTCCGATGAACAGAAAAACGAAATGTATGATTACTTCGGAACAAGCGCTGACAAGGTAGAGACCATTGAAGTCACTAACGCTGATGAACGTAAATATATGGAAGGGATTGCTTCTGAATCCCAGATCGGAACAAGAACTTACAGTTGTTCCTACGTAGAGCCTACAGAAAGCGGTGGTATTCAGGTAAAAACCGCAAACCTTACTTTTGTGACCAGCTCTATGATCGCAAGTACACTGACAACATCCGGCGTAGAGAACTGTAACGTTGTTGCCGCTTCTCCAATCGAAGTGTCCGGAACCGGAGCGCTTACCGGCATTATGATGGCTTACGAGACAGCCAGCGGCGAGACCCTTGATGAAGGACAAAAAGAAGCTGCCACCGAGGAGCTTGTAACTACCGGAGAACTGGCAGATGCTATTGGTCAGGAAGAAGCTACTGATTTAATGAACAATATCAAGCAGGAAGTGATCGAAGACGGAATCACTGACGAAGGCGAGATTCAGGACGTCGTAGAAGACAACGCCGACAAGCTTAACATCACACTGACACAGGAACAGCTTGACAAAATCGTAGCGCTTATGGAGAAAATTTCCCAGTATGATTATGATGTCAAAGCTCTGAAAGACACTTTAGAGAATCTGGAAGGAAAATCCGAAGGCTTTTTCGCTAAAATCTGGAGCTCTATCAAAGGCTTTTTCGGAGGCGACAAAGGTGATGGCGGTATCATCAACGATACAAAAGATGATATTCTCGGAAGTGACATTGTAACAGACAGCACACTGGACGATATTAAAGATAAAGTGGAAAATGCCGATACAGAAGGCTTGTGGGATAAAATCGTCAACTTCTTTAAGGGACTGTTCGGCGGTGATGATGCAGACTCCAAGGACAGCACCGAAGCATCTGGTACCGATGCTTCCGACACAGAAGATATTACCATTCAGGATAACACTTCTGATAACGATACTTCTGATAATGGTTCTGACGATACATCTTCAGATAGCACATCTGGCGATAGTTCAGACAATGAGCCTGACGATAGCGCCACAGAAGAAAACGAATAATCAAATATTGATATTCCAAAAATGCCACTGGGGAAATTCCCCAATGGCATTTTTTCTCTAATATCTTAATAATATCTCACTATCTTTTTGTAATCTTCCCCCGGAAGAACTGGATGAGCGGACCATTACAAAATGCGTTTACAATCGTTCCAAGTCCAAGGATCTCTCCCACCGGATTATGGGCTGCCAGACAGAAAATCACTCCAATACATACAACCGTCACATCCGACATTACTCTTGCTAAGCGAAAAGAAATCCTTTCTTTCGTCACTTTAGTAACAACAAATGCCACACTGTCATAAGGCGCAATTCCAAGATGAGCTTCCATATATAACGCACATCCAAAAGAAGCAAACAACGTTCCGATGAGCATAAATACAATTCTCAGGAAAAGTCCTGCCTTAAGTCCCAGCACTTCAAGTACGATCCAGCAGAGCAGATCTGCAATATACCCCACACAAACCATATTTACAATTGTGCCGAGTCCGATATTTTCCCGCACTGTAAAAAATACAACGATCAGAACTGCGGCATTCATGATCAATTGCCATGTTCCAAAGCTGATCCCCAGAAATCCGCTGATTCCCAAATTCATACAACTGAATGCATCCACACCAAACAGACTGATCCGATATGCTGCTACACACATTCCGATCAACAGGATCCCAAGCAGCATCTTTCCGATGCAATCTGCACGAACCCAATCTGACATTTTTCGTTTTCCTTTCACTATTGCCTCCATGATCAAATCGCTTCCTCTTCCTCTACCGCTTCCAGTACATAGATCCGTGATTCAAAATCTGTACATGGTTTCATACCGCTTTCTGTCTCTCCCGCCGTTGCATCTGATGTGATTAATCCCAGATTCATCAATTCATCTCCATAATGCACTTTTCCTGTCAGAGAATTACAATACTGCACATCTGGATCTAAGCCTTCCAGACATACCCGCGTATATGCATCATTTACAACATTCAAAATACGGTACCACCCTACAATCGCTGTCTTTTTGTCTTCGCTTACCACCATCCATACGACTTCATTTCCTTCAAACGGACTTTTCAGCCGATAGAACATTCCATACTGCAGGATATGACGATATTTCTTCATAAACTGTATCTGCTCTTTCACCTGTACAAGCTCTTCTTCCGACAGTTTATTCAGATCCAGTTCATAACCAAACGCGCCGAAATATGCTACATTCGCTCTCGTGTGCAGCGGAGTGTTACGAAATACCTGATGATTGGGTATCACAGACACATGTGCGCCAATACTGCTGATCGGATAGCACATTGACGTTCCATACTGAATCTTCAGACGCTCAACAGCATCGGAATCATCACTTGTCCAGCCCTGCGGCGCATAGTAAAGCATTCCCGGATCGAAACGCCCACCGCCGCTTGCACAAGACTCAAATAAGATCTTCGGAAAACGGCGGATCAATCTCTCATAAAGATTGTATACACCAAGGATATATCTATGAAATACCTCTCCCTGGCGGTCTGCCGGAAGCGCCGCTGAATAACATTCTGTAATGCTGCGGTTCATGTCCCACTTAATATAGGATACTTTCGCTTCCTCCAAAATCCTGGCGATCATCTGGTAAATGTAATCTACCACTTCTTTTCTGGAGAAGTCAAGCACATATTGATATCTTCCGTGGGAGGGATTACGTCCCGGCGCGGCAATGATCCAATCAGGATGCTCCCGGTAAAGGTTCGAATCCTTATTTACCATTTCCAGTTCCACCCAAAGCCCAAACTTCATCCCAAGCTGTTCGATTCTGTCTGCAAGTCCGGTAATTCCATTTGGCAGCCGCTCTGGATTTGCGATCCAATCTCCAAGACCCGCCCGGTCATTGCTGCGTTCTCCGAACCATCCGTCATCCAGTACGAACAGCTCTACGCCGCACTCCTTCGCTTTCTTCGCAATATTTACAAGCTTATCCTCTGTAAAATCGAAATACGTTGCTTCCCAGTTGTTATTCAGGATCGGCCTCTCCCTGTCTCTCCAGTATCCTCTTGCTAGCCGCTTCTGATACAATTTATGGAAAGTCTGGCTCATTGCGTTCAATCCCCGGTCAGAATATACCAGCACCGCTTCCGGTGTCTGAAAACGTTCTCCCGGCTCCAGTTTCCAATCAAATCCAGACGGATTGATTCCTGCCAGCAAGCGCAGCGTATTATGAGCGTCCACCTCTGCCTGCATGAGAAAATTACCACTATATACAAGTGAAATTCCAAACGCCTCTCCCTGACGTTCATCCGCAGACGGACGTTTCAGAACAATAAATGGATTCTGCTCATGGGAAGAATTACCGCGCATACTGTCAATGGCTGTGATCCCCTGCGTAAGGGCGCGTTTCTTCACATGACGCTCTCTTGCCCAACTGCCGGACAACTGCAGCCATTCATAATCAGGATCCGGAAGATCCAGACAAAGACTCATTGCCTGCGTCAGATGAACACTTTCCTCTCCTTCATTCAGGAAACGTACATTCCTTGCCAGGATACCGCCCTCCCTGAAGATAGTATAAGACAGCTCTGCTTTCACCCCGGTCAATGCATCCTTTACGTCAACCACCAGCGTCTCAGCTTCTGAAGCTTCCTCTGTATAAGTTGCCGGAAGCCCCTCTAATTCCGGTTTCCCTGCAAACACATGATAACCCTGATAGTGAAATTCTGAAATTCTGCTTCCATTATTCTGCCGGACTTCCACTGCCGGGTGGCGATAGTCTGTTGTTCCATATACCGGAAATTCCTGACGAATATGCTCCAACGAAAATAATCTTTCATTTTCATATACATAGGAAGACATCGGACGGGGCGCTTTTTCCAAAAGATAAGAAAAATCTTCCCGGTCATGAATCCTCTTTCCACAATATAACTGCCCCAGATGTCCGTTCTCCATTACCATCATAATATAGCTGATGGCATCATTATATAAATGAAAAACTTTACTTTTTTCATGAAAAACAATGCTCATAGTTGTCCCCTCCTGCATCCTACTCTACTGCGTGAAGCTCATTTAATTTCTTTACGATTTCCTGCATTGCATCTTCTTTCAACTTATAATGTTTCTTATAGATCGCAAGACTGACAAAAGCAAGAATGATCGGAATTACCAGCATCAACACACGGATTCCTAAAATTGTACCTGCTGACTGTACTTCTAATTTCGCCTGATATCCTACAAGCTGAAGCCCAATACCTGTAAGTCCTCCTGCCGCTGCCATTGCCGCTTTCATTAAAAATGTCTGTGCAGAGCAAGTCACACTTTCATTTCTCACGCCGAATTTTACCTCACCGTAATCAATAACATCTGCGATACAGCAGGTTGTAACTCCCAGAGAAAGTCCTGATCCAAAAAAAATGAATGCACAGCTGACAACAACACCCACTGCATTCTGCGGTGCTATATAACCCAGAATACCAAGCAGCACGAATCCAATAACCGGAAGCAGACATGCCACTGTATATACTTTTTCTCTGCTGATCTTTTTCGCAATTTTCGGGAAACAGACCAACCCAATCATCTCTGCAATAATTGCCATTCCGAAGATAGAATACAAAAACTCGTTTCCGCATACGCTCTTGAAATAGTAAACTGCAAATCCTTTCGCAATCTGTGTACATAAATTAAAAGCAAGAAGCAGACCAATGAACGCCAGAAGCTGGTCATTTTGGATAATCACCTGAAAGGCTTCTTTCAAGCTTGTCTTCCGACTTTTCGCTCCAACTGTAGATTCCTCTTTTACATTAAAAACAGTGATTCCAATAGTGATCAGGAACACCACCGCAATGATAACTGCAAATAAAGTATATCCTGTCTCTGCATACTGTTCTTTGCCACTCATTTTATTCAATCCTGTGATCACATAAAGACCAAATGTCGCAACACAGAATCCTGCAAGACTCGCAAAAAATCGTGGAATTACAGACACCTTTTCGCGCTCATGAGGGTCATTTGTCAGATTCGGAAGCCATGACCAATAAGGAACATCCATGATCGTATAAGTCATTCCATACAGAATGTACATCACAGAAACATAGGTATAAAGCGCCGTTCCATGCAGATGAAAGCTGCAGAATAACAAAACAAATACAACTGCATTTACAACTGTTCCAATGACCAGCCAGATACGGAACTTTCCATATTTTGTATGGGTATTATCCACGATCATTCCCATCATCGGATCATTTACAGCATCCCAGATACGCGCCACAAAAAACAGTACACCTACAAATGCAGGTGCAAGATACAACGTATCTGTAAAATATACCATCAAAAATACACCAACCATGTTGCATATTGCATCTTTTCCAATTGCTCCGATTCCAAAGCAATATTTTTCACGGGCAGACACTTTCTTATACTGCATTACATCGCCTTTTTCAAACATCGTACTCATAAATTTTCATCCTCCTAGATCTTGAAGAGGTCTGTGCACATTTCTTCTTTCTACAGTTTATTATAAGCATTGTCCGCCTGTCCCGTTAGTTTCTTTTGTTTCCGCAATGTGTCTAAATGTTTCTTTTTTACATATATTCCACATTTATTTCTGCTTTAAGTGCAGCAAATTTTCGTCTTTCATTAATTCATCCAGATTTTGTTCCCCCGCATACAGACGTTTCCGTACTTCTTCCCGATGTTCTGTCCTGTACTTGGACGGAGACATGCCGATCAATTTCTTAAACACTTTGGAAAACGCGCGAAAATCCTTATATCCGCAGGCAGCCGCAATTTCTTCAACCGAACGTTCTGTAATTGTCAGCAGTTCCTTTCCTCTGGAAATCCGAAAACGTATCAGAAAATCTCTTGGTGACATCTGTAAAGTTTTCTCGAATAATTTATACAGATAACTTCTGTCTATACAAACGTAATTCGCAATATCCACAACCTTCAGATCATCTGCATAATGATTTCTGATATATTGTATTGCATGGCTGATATAAATACTTTCTTTTGATTCCTCTTCACTTCCATCCACAACCGCATCCTGTGTAAGCACTGCAAAAAAATTATACAGCAGGCTTTGCAGACGATACTGATTACTTATGTTCATTTCCTTTAATTTCATCATATTCAATATGATTTTTTTCAGCTCTTTTCCGTTTTCTGACTGAAAGATCAGGTGATTGCTGTTCAATCCAATATCTCTGACATATTCCTCTGCCCGCGTTCCGCCAAAGCCAATCCAGCAATATGTCCATGGATCATCCTTATCTGCCTGATAAAATGTCAGCACCTCCGGTTCAATCAAAAACCCCTGACCAGCCTGCAGTTCATAGCGTTTCTCTCCCACCTGATATACGCCTTTTCCGGACAAAATGTAGTGAATCAAATAGTTCGGTCTCGCCGCCGGTCCGAAATAATGCCTTGAACTGCACTGTGCATAACCACAAAAGCACAACATCAAATCTTTAAATTTTGAATCTGACAATTGAAGTACATATGAATTTTCCATTGGACCCTCCCATACAAAAACCTTCTGTTTGTTTTCACGGAATCGTTCTATCCCTTTCCAAACAAACAGAAGGCACACTTCATTAACACAAAAATTATTTAAAATTCAAATATAGCTACTCCATATGGTTTCAGACTGTAAGCAAAAGAATATGGCCTTCCGTCGCACTCCTTCTTCTCCGCCTTATATACAAGCGGTCTTTCTTCTCCTGTTCCGCCGTATTTTTCTTCATCACTATTTAGAACAAGCTTGTACTGTTTTCTTTTCGGAACTCCAACCCGATAATCTTCTCTTTCCATCGGAGTGAAATTGCATACGAACAACAGATTCTTCTTATTATCCTTCGAATGTCTCACGAAGCTGAAAATACTTCTGTAAGCGTCATCTGCATTGATCCATTCAAAGCCTTCCCACGAATGATCCAGTTCGTACATTGCCTTATTCTTCTTATACAGATGCAATAAATCTCTCACCCAGTTTTGAATTGCCTGATGCTCTCTCTCTGCCAGCAGATACCAGTCAAGTTCCCGTTCCTCACTCCACTCGCGAAGCTGCGCAAATTCCTGTCCCATAAAGAGCAGTTTCTTACCGGCATGTCCCATCATAAATGCATATCCGACTTTCAAGTTCGCATACTTATCAAAGCCAAGTCCCGGCATCTTATTGAGCATCGAACATTTCAAGTGTACAACCTCATCATGAGAAAGAACTAAAATATAATTCTCGCTGTAAGCATAACTCATTGCAAATGTCATCAGATTATGGTTATCTTTCCTAAAATAAGGATCCAACTTCATATACTCTGTAAAATCATGCATCCAACCCATGTTCCACTTCAAACTGAAGCCCAGTCCATCATCCTCTACCGGACCGGTCACCATTGGCCACGCAGTAGATTCTTCTGCAATCATAAGCGCTCCCGGATTTCTGCCAAGAACAACAGAATTCAGATGCTTGAAGAAGTCAATCGCTTCCAGATTCTTATTTTCACCATATTTATTAGCAATCCACTGTCCATCCTGCTTTCCGTAGTCAAGATAGAGCATCGATGCCACAGCATCCACACGCAGACCGTCAATATGAAAGTATTCTACCCAGAATAATGCATTGGAAATGAGGAAATTGCGAACCTCATTCTTTCCATAGTCAAAAATCTTTGTTCCCCAGTCCGGATGCTCACCCTTCTTTGGATCTGCATATTCGAATGTCGGCGTTCCGTCAAAGTCAGCAAGTCCATGTGCATCTCTTGGGAAATGAGCCGGTACCCAGTCAAGGATTACACCGATCTTATTCTGGTGAAGATAATTGATCATCCACGCAAAGTCCTCCGGCGTTCCGTATCTGGATGTCGGAGCATAGTATCCGGTCACCTGATATCCCCATGAACCGTCAAACGGATGCTCTGCTACACCGATCAACTCAATATGTGTATAGCCCATATCCTTGACATATGCCGCAATCTCCTTACCGAATTCACGATAACTATAGAAGCCTTCATCCTCTCGTCCCGGATGGCGCTTCCATGAGCCGATATGTACCTCATAGATTGACATAGGTTCTTCTTCATTCTTCCATGTCTTTCTTGCTTCCATCCACTTATCATCCGTCCACTTCAAATGACTGATATCCACAACCTTGGATGCAGTTCCCGGACGAAGCTCTGCATAATTCGCAAAAGGATCTGCCTTAAAAATATATTCATGCTGATATGTTTCAATACAATATTTGTACAGCGTCCCCTCTTTTACCTTCGGCACAAAGCACGTATAAATTCCCAAAGGCTCCTCTCTCACCATAGGATTTGCCTCTACATCCCAGTCATTAAACTCTCCGACTACGGAAACAGATTCTGCATGCGGCGCCCATACTGCAAAGTATACCCCTTCCTGTTTCCCATTCTTCACACGGTGAGAACCTAATTTTTTATATATTTCATAATGGTTTCCCTGCCCAAATAAATACTGATCAAGTTCTCCAATCTCATATGGTTTCTTTTTCTTAGCTGCCATAGATTCATCCCTCACATTCCGAAGCAATTATAGTAATATTATACTTTAGGACAAACTAAAATTCAAGCATACCTGTACAATCTGACCAATCCTTTCACTGAAATTAATGAAAAAAGTGTCGGTTTTCTACGATAACCGACACTTTTTATAAGAATGTCCATTTGAAATTAAATCTTAAAATCTTCTTCTTTCAGAATTACTCTGTCAGAATCATCTGTACTCTTTCCGAATACTCTTCTCGCAAGATGTTTTACATTTGCCTTCTGTGAATGAGCAATCGCCTCATCCATGATTTCCTTTACTTCTGCAACAGTCACTGCGTGATCTTCTCTCTGCATTACATCAATTCTGCTGTACAATGCAAGAATACCCATCTCATCCAGCTTATATCCATTCTCTTTTGCATAGGTCTGACCAAATGTCACCAGTTCATCATTGATAAATACCGGAAGCTCAAGCTTGGATGTGAATTTTCTCTTGAAGTCAGGATTTGCGGTCAATATTCTCTCAAGCGGCTTTCTCTGATCTTCCAGAACAAAGAGCATCTCTCCGGTCTTCTTTTCCATCAGATAGCTTAACTCTTTTACCGTTCTCGCATTCAGCTTTCCTGCTTTCTCGATAATGATCGCTCCGCCGCGCAGCTTTTGAATGATATTAGAGAGTTCTTTCTTATTCAAAGATTCTCCGGTTACAATTGCAACCTTACCTTGCTTTAAGTTTCTCTGCTTCTGAATCGCTTTTACAATATCTACTGCAAGAACCGTCTTACCGGAACCCTTTCTTCCGATTACGAGCAGGTTTCCTGTCTTTGATGTGCCTTCTCTTTGAGCTCTTCGATCATTATCAAGAACTTCTACGATCTGCTCACTCATTCCACGAACCGGTACAAAGTATGAAAATAACTTTTTCTGCTCCTCTGTAAGTCCTGCCTTTAATCCAATTTCACTGGTAGCACTTAAATCATAGCGTCCGGTAACAACGAATCCGGTATCAAACGGAACACCGCTTCCCTTGGACTTCTTAATACGCTTCTGAATCTCTGCTTCTGACGGTTCCTCAATTTCAAAGTCCGCTGCTTTCACCGGTTCTTCCTCGGCAAAAAAGCTGTCAAGATCGAAATCTTCTTCATCCTCCTCAAAATCGTCTTCTGAGAAGTCCTCTTCCTCAAAATCCGCTTCAAAATCATCTTCATCCTCAGCTTCATCGAATTCATCAAAATCGTCTTCTGAGAAGTCGTCGAAATCGTCCTCATATTCTTCTTCGGCAAAATCCTCTTCATACGCATCCTCGAGGTCGTCCTCGTCCTCATACTCTTCGAAATCCTCGCCGTCTTCTACTTCTTCATACTCTTCGAAATCCTCGCCGTCTTCTACTTCTTCATACTCTTCGAAATCGTCACCGTCTTCTACTTCTTCATATTCTTCCTCGTCAAAGTCGTCTTCCTCGTCGTACTCTTCGAAATCTTCTTCTTCGAAGTCTTCCTCGGCTTCTATTTCTTCGTATTCTTCCTCGTCAAAGTCGTCTTCCTCTGCATATTCCATATCATCATATGCAGCTTCATTCTCAAACTCTGCCTGTAAATATTCTTCATCAATCTCTGGAAGTTCTGTCTCTTCTCCACCGATAAAATCGTCTTCTGCACCTCCGAAGATCTCTTCTTCCATCTCATCTTCTTCCGTCAGTTCTGCTTCCATCTCTTTCGCAGCCTCTGCGCCTGCAACTCTGCTTTCGAGCTGCTCTACAAGTTCGAGAATATCATCCGGAAGTCTCTGTGTCTTACCTTCAAGACCCGGATCTCTGTCTTTTTCTGCCATCTGAACGATTGCTTCCAGTTCTGCTTTTCGCTCCGCTTCTTCTGCTGCCTTTCTTGCAGCCTCCTCTTCCGCTGCTTTTCTTGCAGCTTCTTCCTCTGCCGCCTTTCTCGCAGCCTCTTCTTCCGCCGCCTTTCTTGCAGCCTCTTCCTCTGCTGCTTTTCTTGCAGCCTCTGCTTCTGCTGCCTTGCGTTCTATCTCAAGACGTTCTGCCTCTCTTCTTTTCTCGGCAGCTTCACGCTCTTTACGGATTCGCTCTTCGTCTTTCTTTTTCTGTTCCTCAATGGCATCCGCATGAACTTTCTGTTTTTCTTCCCATTCCTGCAGAATCTCATCAATCTTCATCTGGCCTCCGAGAAGAAGTTCTTCTTCTTTCTGTGCCATTGCCTCTTCTTCAATCTTGATACCACTGGCAAGATTCGTCAACGCTTCTTCTAACGTTGCGCCCGCAACAACTCTTGTAATCGCAGAACTCTTCTCACTCTCTGCCGGTTTTTCTCTTTCTTCCGCCTCTTCAGACACTGCTTCTTCCCTTGTATCTGCCTGCAGTGCTTCTTCTGGCTTCTCTTCTGCCTGCTCTTCACGAACCGCTTCCGCTTCCTGTGGTTCCTCTTTTCCTGTATTCTCTTCTTTTACTTGTTCTGCGGCTTTTGTCTGTGCAGCTTTTGCTTTCACTGCTGCCAATGTATTTACCTTCGGTCTCGCACCCGGTCTGCTGTCATATTTTTCCTGCTGAAGCGGTGTCAAAGGTTTATACTTCATCTTCAGCTCCATCGCCTGATATACGTATTTTCCTTCGCTGAACCAAAGGATCAGATCATCACATTCCTCAAGACATTTTGCAGTCATTCCTGCCTGATGATACAGACTTGCCAGCTCATACGCCCACTTTTCCACATACTCTGCTTTCTTAAAGTCCTCCAACGCACTGATCTGCTCTGTAAACGGTGCATTCTGTGCCTTGAGTATCTTATATTTCAAAATATACTGATTCGGATCTTTTGGCGCAACCTTAACAAACTCTTCATAGCAATCAGATGCCTCATCTGTATCATTGATCTTCAAAGCTAACAATCCGAGGCGATATATGACCTTACGGCTCTCCGGAGCGCGATCATATGCCACAAATAAAATATCACGGCTCTTCTGGAACTCCCCATTGTATTCATAGATCTCACTGACGGTATTCAACATAGAAGGGTTCTTTACCCTGCGCCAGTCGATCGTGTCCGCAATTTCCATAGCCTTTTTATACTGCTTTTCTTCTGCGTATTCGAGCATCTGCTCTGTCTTTACCCGATATTCATATTTATCCAATTCTCTCACCTCAAAATATATTAAATTATAGTTTTAGTTACAATTTCACTGATATCAGTTTATCACAAAGACCTGCTGATTGTCAAAATATACGCCTAAATTGTTAAAAAAATATTACAAATTTGCTACAAAAATAGCCATCACAATCATTCTTGATCGTAATGGCTATTTCCTATTGAATTTTATCATACACTTTTATATTAATCGGAGGAATCTTATCGATTACCTGTTCCCTTCTTAACCGT
>SKEQ01001131.1_pt1 | contig 12296 bp, 16 predicted proteins | sample 4826751 | NCBI WGS metagenome assembly SKEQ01 (sample SAMN11008805, study PRJNA524170) | human gut metagenome | biome: Human fecal sample; material: Feces; isolation source: fecal sample from pouch patient p44 | host: Homo sapiens | place: Israel: Tel-Aviv | collected 2013-07-11 | reverse complement strand
GACTCACGCTAATACATCCTGCTGTTGAACCGCCAGTTGAGCAGTGTAAAAAGATAGCACTACCCGCACCTGGTGTACAAGCTGTATTATAATTTACAGCAATAGCATATTTATATGCTGTTGGATAACCAATTAAATGCTCAGCACTGCTCCATTGGATCCCAGTCTGACTAGCATCAACTAATTTATTGTAATATGGACTGTTTACATCATCTACCCAGTAATGATTGTTATTTACCTGTAACCATCCTCTAGAAGTTCCTGGATTCCCTGCTACACCAAATGCTTGACCAAAACTATACATTCCCGTAGGTGTTTTTCCATCACCTTCACGTTTATTGCTAGTTATACCATTTTTCCCTACTCGTGCTGAACAGCTTAATGTTTCTGTCCAGATACCGTTACGCTTAGTATGCAGTGTTAAAGTTGCATAGCTTCCACCGTTTCCAACAACTGTTATTGCCTGTGTAGTTTGACGTGATATCGACATGTTAGCAACAAAACTTTGATTCACCCCAGAATTGGAAGATGAATTAGAACTATTACTACTTGATGAACCTGTAGATCCTTTTTTATTTGTACTGTTTCCTTTACTGGAATTAGAACTAATTTTAGTATTTGCTGTATTTTCTTGAGCTGTCGCTTTATCTTTTAATGTATTACGAATAGATTTTGTTCCATCTTCATTAGTTACTGTTTCTGTTACTAACTCCTGATTTACATTTGGAGCTTCAGTTATATTAACTGTTAATTCTTTAGTAGTTTCATTACCAGAAGTATCCTTAGCAGTAACTTTTAATATATACGTTCCTACTGTGCTACTGTTAACTGCACTGCTGTCGTATCCTACTTCTACAGGCGATAGATCTGTTGCACTAAATAAATTAAGACCTGTAAAATCATATGTTGCTAAATCTGTTCCTTTTACAATATCTATATCACGAAATTCTGTATTTAGCTCTGGAGCTGTAGTATCAGCGACTTTAACTTTTTTAACAAGTGTATCATCATTAAAGATCATTGTTATCTTATACTCTCCAACTGCTGGATAATCTTTACCGTCCTCATATTTAAAATTAGATTTTATACTTAAACCATTTTTTAATATTTTTTTATCTTCATCATCCATACCTTCTGTATTCAATAATTTCATGCCGTTAACAGAATATTTATCTCCATATTCTAATTTAATAGTTTTACTATTACTTAGAACGAAATCGGGTAAATTATCTTTTGTTAAAGCATATATACCCAGTGTACTAGCTAAGATTACTGCGAATACACTAATTCCTGCGATAATCTTTTTATTTCTTGTATCTAAATAATTCAAACATAAATCCTTAATCTTCATTTTTATTTCTCCCATATTAATTATATTTCTAAATAAATACAAACATTTTAAATATTCTACTATCTTATATATTTGTAAAACTTACACCTTATCAATTTCACTGACATCATATTCTTTATCAGAAATAAGATGAAAAATTTTTCCGTCTTTGTCCAATTGATATCTTGTTATTCTAATATACATATTTAAAATCTGCATATATGTCCAACATTCCATATCTTCTCTACATCCATGATTTTTTAACTCTCTAATCATTTCTTCTTTTGATTTTTCCATCTATTTCAACTTCTCCTTCTTTTTTCCCACACTAGCATATTAGCATTTTTTTCTGGTACAAAAAATTTACCAATTTTTCACTCGTTTTTGATTATTACCATATATGTTGTAAACTCTTTGTATTTTTATACTGCTTGTAAGGTTATTTATTTTGCGTTTATAAGAAAACATATGCTATACAAATGTGAGAACCAATATATATAATTTTAAAATAATATATAAACTACTGAAATTTACTAGTGTACTTCATCTTGGATATTTTCTTATTTGATTTTTTCGTTTTCTCTGATATTTACTTTCTCTATTCCACACAAATAATCAATTGATACTCCATATAACAAAGCAAGTTTCATTAACTTATCGATTGTTGGTACCCGAATACCTAATTCATATAACGACAATGTAGAACGATTTATTCCTGTCAGCTCTTCTACTTCATACTGCGTTAATTTACTTTTTATCCTCAACTGCTTTAAGCGTTCTGCTATTTCCATAATGAAAGTTCCTCCCGATGAGATTATATAAAATATGTTGCTACTTTAGGTAGCATTGCTACAAAAAGGAACAAAAAGAGAAATTTATCATTCAAATCCACATTTTTCAAAAATACTAATTTATACCTTTTTTCCGAATTCAAAGAAATATTTATTATTTCTTTCTATTTGACAGGAAAACTATCTACTAACCAGCTTAGCTTTCAATAAATTTATTTGATTATTATAATGTTCTGACAAATTGCTTAGTTTCATATAACAGATACATTCTTTTGCTATTCGCGTTTTTCTTTCTGTCAGGTATTCGTCTCTTTTAAAATCATTACTAATTTGCATGATACTATAATATTGAAGAAGTACCTCAGCTTCAGCTTTGTTTAATTTCCAATTCTCATCAATAACAGATGCAATCTCATTTTGAATATCAATTAAATCGTTTTCATCCTGAAATTTATCGCTCATCCCATTTGTATTACTTTCAAATATGTTCATCCAATAATTCTTAAATACAATCATGACCACAATTGCTGGTAAAATCAGCACAATAGCTAGTTTTAGCATTCTAATTTTGTCTCCTTTTTAAGCTTTTTTACAATATAAAGTATATTTGTTAGCTTTCCTCACCTTAATGATCTTGTATCCTGACTCAATCAGCCTTTTAGATGCAGAATCTATTTCTTCCTTAGTTAAATAATTGAAATATGGATAATATTTTCTTTTTTCCAGACTGATCATTAATTTACTTTTACGCTTCATTGCCAATCTTAATTCTACCTCCTGAAATATTTATTTACTTTCTAAACTATTTTTCAACTAACTAAATATTTATTCCAAATCAGTCAGTATACTGTATTTTTCTAGACATGGAAATTATTTCCATGTCTAGAATTAGATATTCTCCTCCTTAATTTCGGAACTAATACTCATATCACTCTGACAATTTGAACCTTCAGTATGCTGGCTTTCGCTTTTCTTTGTATTAATGAACGTTACTAGATCACAAATAACTTCTACAACATATACCTTATGTCCTTGAGTATTATCATAACTTCTTGACTGCAGTTTTCCTTCAATCCCAACGGTACTTCCCTTTGAACAGTATTTATATACATTTTCTGCCATCTTGCGCCATACTATACACTTAATATAATCTGCCTGCTGGGTTCCATATTTTCTATTTACTGCCAAAGTAAATTCAGCTACTGAATCACCAGAAGGAACTTTTTTTAATATTGGATCCTTCGTCAATCGTCCTACTAAAATCACTCTATTAATCATATTTTTCCTCATTTCATTTAATTTTGTTTGTAAATCAATATTTTCTAAGCTTATGCCATAAATTGTTGTAGCACTCAAGACTGTCAGCTGTAGAGTTAAATAACATATGTGCAGCTTCAAAGATTTCAACAGAATTATAATTTTTATCCTTTTCAAGACTATCTATCATTGATTTATATTCCTGCCCTCTGCTTTTTAAAAATTCAACATGATGATACAAAAGATCATTTAATGCACTAATTTCATCCATACTTAAACAAATATTAACTACTGACTTGTCCATTATAATTACTTCCTTTTTTTATCAGGGGAAGGGAGTCCGCAATTGTGAAATCGAACTCCTGGCAAGCCGCCACAAACATTGTTTGCTACTGTTTATTTAATAAGCGGCATCCCCTTTTATTATTTTTTTATATCATTTAATATTTCTGTTACCAGCGCTTTATAATCTTTTGCAACACCTTTCCAGCAGTTTGCACTTTTCTTTTTTAAAGAACCATCATCGCTGTACTCATTTATAAGAATTTCTTTATTAAATCCTGATTCAGTAACTGGTTTAGCCTGATCACGAATAACAGTATTAAACACTCTGTCTTTGAACAGGTATTTTATTGTTTCAACTGTTTCCTTATCAATCTTGTTATTTCTTGTCATTGTAAACAAAATTTTAAAATCATAATCCAAATAGCCGTACTCCAGCCAGTCAAGCATCAATGTGACTGTATTATCTAGACCTTCCAATCCGCCTTGATCTACTTTAATTGGAATAATTATTGTATCGCCTTTTCGATAGCAGCTGTTTATAGCGTTATATGTTAGCGCATTTATAAAAGGACTATTGTCGATAACAACAACATCATAATCATCCTGGATAAAATCAATTGCCATACGTAGACGTTCCTCACTTTTACGACACTGTTTCTTCAATTCCATATCGGCTTCACTTAATGTATGCGAACTTGGAATAATGTGCAGATTAGGATAATCACTTTCAACAATTGCTTCTCTTACAGCTTTTGGATTTATCAGTACTTCAGAAATATCCGTTTTATATTTTCTTTTCGTAACGTAATCATTTAAAGCAAATCTAGCTGCCTGAAGCCTCGATATACCCTCATCACACTTTTCATCAAAGACACTTTTCATCTTATTTAAAGAATCTATATCAATTTTTTTGTTCTGTTTTAGAATAATACTTGTTGCATTTGCCTGAGGATCTAAATCAACCAGCAGTACTCTCAAACCTGCATTTGATAATCCAAATGCTATATTTGTTGCTGATTGAGTTTTTCCTCCACCACCTTTTTCATTTTGAATACTCATTACTTTAACCATTTTTACTTCCCCTTTTCTTTAATTTCATTCCTTCCAAAGGTGGAAATGATTTCCACCTCTAGAAGAACCTGTCTTCCAGTTCAGACCAGACTTCTCTTAAACCTGTTTCGATATCCGAGCATCCTGCTGACTCGCAAAGTTTTACTGTCTTTTCAAACAGTTTGTTTAATTTCTTTATATTTTTATTTACGTCATCTACTGTTGGAGTATTATACACTTCGTTATGTGCAACACCACTTTCACCATTCTGCTGAATTATCTCTTCCTTGAGGATATTAGATACCTGACGTCCAGAGATACCTATACGCCTTCCTATCCAGTCCCTTTTTAAACCCTGCGGTGTCTGACCTTGACTCCTAAGATATTCATACTGTTTTTCAACAGCCTTTACTTCTGCTGCTCTTGTTTTTTTATCTTTTTCACGCTGTTTATTGTCTTCTCTGATTAATTCAATCTCTGCTTCCATGTTAGCAGGCTTTTCAATGACAACCACATGAAATTCACCGTCACTTAATTCTTCTTCAACGTTGAGACATACTGCTCTCCAACGTGTTTCTCCACCAATCAAAGTGTATCTGCAGCCATCATTTAAATCTTCTTCATATACCGTTGCATTCTCAAGCTGACCGAATTCCTGTATTGATTCAGCAATACTTTTTACAACGACTTCATCAATTGGATAAAAATTCAAAGGATTTACTCTCACCTCTGATACATTAACTATTTTTCTTCTAACTGAGCTGCTGCTCAATTCATCTGCTAAACTCATTTTTTATAACCTCCTGTTTTTTTATTTTTCCTGCCTGCCACACTTCTAATAGCCCCGCTTGCTAAAAACAAAATAATCAAGGTGGAGACTTGTACTACCTTGATTATTTTGTTGCAAGTGGTATTAGAACTTTTTCTTCCTTAGTCTCAAGATAAAGTGGCAGCGCAGCTGCAACCTTATTCGCAAAAATTTTGTCTTATCTCCTCAAATATTTCTACAAGTTCACAATAAGATAATCTATATGTATTTACTGGTATCTCATCTGCTAACAGAGTTTCAAAAGAATTTTTACAGTCTTCAATATCTACAAAATATTTTTTTCCTCCATCCTTTACTATCACACCATTTTCCAAAATAAACTGATCATCAATATTATTTATTTCATTGCGAAGCAGATACAGGTCTATTGTTTCGAGATCGGAAATTGTTTTTATAGAATTTATTATTCCACATGTCTCGAGGAATATTTTTTTACTGTTGTCATCGCTGGTAACAAACTCAACTAGTGCAGCTTCAAATTTTTCTTTTTTACCTTTTGTATATGGTCGTGTTGCATACTGACCCAACATTTCTATTCTTTCTTTTTTTTCCAGTTTGTGATTAAGTGCTTCTATTTCATTTTGCAAACTGCTGATTATTTTATGGTATTTCTTCTTTCTAAACTTATACCCCTGGCCAAATCCAAGACCAAGGGCAATCAAAATAACAATCAATTCTTTCATCAACGTTCTACTCCTTTATTCATATTTTTTTCTAAATCCTTTATTTTTTTGTTAACATCTGTAATCTGTTTTTTTATATTCAGGCGTTCCTGACGAAGCGGCTGAATATTATTTTTAATAAAATCATCAACTTCTTCATCGCTGATAACCAGCAGACTTTCCATTCGCATTTCAAGCAGTTCCTGATATTCTTCTTCTGTTTTTTTTATCGAATCATTAACCTGGTTAATCACCTTAATAAGTTTTTCCTTAATATCCTTCAATTCATTTACTGTTAATGATGTATTATCCTTGATGTCAACTACCGCAATCTTATCAAGCCTGATCTGCATATCTGCAGTTCTGAAATAAATATATTTTTCACGTGCAGACATTTTATAAAATTTGCTTTGATTATATTTTGTTTTAATATCAGCTTCTTCATATAAATTATTCCTTGCGCTTTTTATTTCTTTTTCATCGATACTTGAACTGATAAAAGCTTCAATCTTTGGATCAGAAAAAAGCTGTCCTCTTTTATCTATCATATCTATTACATTTTCAATAGAATAACAATCGCCTTTTTCATTAAAAAGGCGACTACATCTAACAAATTTATTGGAATACGGTGCCTTTATCCTAAGCCCTTTTCTTCCATCAGGTTCTAGCTCAGATTTATCTTCAAAATATGATTTTAATTTTTCGCCTGACATGCCTCCTATAACAGTACCTTCTGCATTATAAATTACATAGTCATGACCTTTGTTGATATCAGAATAATAAGTCTGATTGTTATTTGTCCATTTTTGTTTATCAATATCAATTTTTATATATTTGCTTGCACGAGTACCCGGCACTCTGATTAAGTATTTATTTTCTTCAGTATATTCTTTCTGAACTAAGGTACTGTTGATAGAAAACCTAAATTCTGTTTCCTCTGATTCGTTTCCTAAACCGTCCTCTACTTCAAAACCCAGTTTAGTCAAATATGCTTTAAACTGATCATAATCATATATCTTAGGTATAACTGTTTCGATTGTTTTTTTGATGATATCTCTATAGCTGTCGCCCTTTTTAGACATCATCCATTCATAATAACTTTTACTGACATTTTTATAATTCTCAATTATGTCCAATCCGTGTGAAGCACAGATTCTGTCGCTGGAGTCTTTGAATTTATTAACATCTCTTTTATAATATATATCCCAGTTTTTTCCAGTTACTTTATTTTTTGGATTTACAATGATATGTACATGATAATGTGGAAGCCCTTCATAATATTTATCAGTATGGAGCGCCATTACATAGTCATATTGACCATTTGAGATGTCTTCTATCCATTCCTGAGTAATCTGCATTGCCTGCTCCTTGGTAACAGTACCTGGTGCGAAGGACTGTTGAAAATGATACCCTACTCTATGATCAAAAGCATCGAAACCTAACTGATTATTCAATTCATTACTGCTGCTCCATTCCATTCCTAAAACTGCAGGAGAGGCAGATGAACTGTATACATATGTACCTTCAGTTTTTTCTTCGTCACAAATATAGTCAATTGCTTTTTGAACATTTCCTTTTAAACACCATACTCTTGTTGTTGCCATTAGATTTCCTCCTGAAAATTTTCTTTTATTTCAACTACTGTCTTTTTTGCAGCACGATAAAATCTTTTGTTTGTTTCAATCAGAGCTTCTTCAAGACCTCGAAGCTGGTCCATCTGCATTTTCACATCACTAAGCAATTCAGCATTTATATTATCTTTAAGTGCAGCTTCATTAATTCCTCTGGCAATTTGGTTGATATTATTTCCAAGCTTGCCAACTTGATAACTTAATTCTTTTATATCTTCAAAATTTACAAAGATTATACAGTTAAAAAAACACGCAGCTAAAACATATGTTGTTAGATCCATCCCATAACTTTTGGCAATCTCTTTTAATCTGATCTTATCATCACCAGGCAGTCTGATTGCAAAACGATCATCTTTGATTCTCTTTCTTATTTCTGCATCTCTTTTTTCTTTATATGTTTGTCTTTTTGAAATTATTTTCTGTTTTTCTTCATTCATTTGCTTCTCCTTTTTTTATAAAGGTGGAAATCATTTCCACCAGCTAATAAGGGTTTGGGATTATCCCAACAAGTATGAGCAAAATATTGCTCATGGAAATGTACGTACAAAACACGTAGTGTTTATCTGTACGTACATTTCCCTGGCTTGCTATTCTTATGGCTGTTAAAAGGTTCTGGTAGATCCATTCCAGACCTCCTCAGTCTCCAGAGCGCACCCGTGCATGATGTGGACTAATCTCACAAAAAACACAAGCTTAAAATAAAAAATCATCCATTCATTTGGACGACTTTTATTTCTTTCTTTTATTCCATAATACAATATTAGCATTTTTATTTGATACGTAAAATTCACCACTTTTTTACTCATTTTTAATATCTAAAAAAGTCAAACTATTTTTTGACTGATACCAAACAGTCTGCAATAATTACAATCTCTAGTATTTAAATACTAATTTTATATTTGCTTTTCTAACAATATAAAATGGTTTAAACAAAACATATATTGCTAATATTTATATCACTTCTTTAAATTAGATAGGGAGGTTGCTCGGCCTCCCTATCTAAATCTAATTCATTTCAAAAACAGTAGTTTCATTATTTTTTAAGTCACTATATAATTTTTGAATATCTTTATCTATTACTGTTTTCAATGAATTGTCCTCAATACTGTCATACAATTTTGATAAAGCATTAATTTCATTTGCAGTATCTTTAATTTTCAATTCACATATTAGTAATGCTTTTATAAAATATTTTCTACTTTCTTTTGACATTGAATTCATCATGTCAACATAAGGCTTTAATAAACACATTTCTATATTAATATCTTGACTTGCTAGTTCAATAATATCTTTTTCCAATAGGTCTTTGTAATGCTTTGCAGGCACTTTTGTTTCATTATATGAATATGTCATATCGGAAATACTTTGTGCCATTTTAGATACGGGTTGCTTTGTAAAATCATCATACAATTTTCTACTCATAATACTTTCCTCTCTTTCTAATTTCCATTAAAAAATAATTATTTCAATTTTTCTTTTTTCGTAAATAAATTTGCTCTCGCCTCGCTTTCTATGGACTGTTCATTAATTTTTTTACCCATCTAATGAATGGTTAGACCTGCCATACTTCTATATGATCCGCTTGCCAAAGAATGAATAATCAAGGTGGAGACTTGTACTACCTTGATTATTCATTTGCAAGTGGTATAGAAGATGAAAAAGAAAAAAGCAGCTTAATTATAAGCTGCTTGAACCTTATTGGATATTTGATTCTTTAGTATATCATTTTTTAATTAAAATAATAAGTTGCCAAACACTCTAAATATTGAAAAAACATGAACGATATAATAATCGTTCATGTTACCACCAGGAAGTATATTCAACTACCTCTTCATCAAAATCTACTTCTTTTAAAACATTAGATACTATGCTAATTGTATCTTCAATATCTAATAAATAATTTTTATCATATCCATAACTTCCAAAAAAGAATCCCTCACAAGTCGGTAATAATTTTTTTGGTATATCTGCATTTTCAATCATTTCCTTATCATTAAGAATGCACGTTTCTTTTATATCCGTACATATTTTTAAAAGTGTCTTTAGTTCTTCTTCACTTATCTCATAAATTTTCTGGTCATCGATTCCATCTTGAATATTATCCACAAACCACTTATGAATTTGGTTTGCCTTACGCCAATACCCTACGTGTTGAGCATGATAAGGAGATAAGTACCTCTCTAAGGTATTAATATCATTGATATTCATTTCAATTTTACCAGCTATTTTATTAATATCATCAAATACTGTTTCATTATTCTTAACAATTTCTTCATCCTTTATCCCCCTTTTTTTACACGTAACATACCACACTAAGTAGTCAATCTCTCTACTTGATAAAATACTGTGTTTCTTTTGTTTAAGTAAATACATATCTAATCCCATAATTTTCCTCCTTGAGCAGTTTTTATTTTATTTATCCCTGCCTCATCTTCTATAAGAACCGCTTGCTGAAGAATGAATAATCAAGGTGGAGACTTGTACTACCTTGATTATTCATTTGCAAGTGGTATAGGAGATGAAAAAGAAAAAAAGCAGCTTAGATTAAGCTGCTTGAACCTTTTAGAATATTTGAAAGAAGGAAGTCACTTCCATATAATATATTGATCTATTTTTTCAAATTAAAATTATGAGACTACTTAATAGAAGTTTTCTACTATGCAGAAAACATAAATCTTCATATTATCTTCTAAAACGGTAAATCATCAGGAAGAATATCAAAAGAGTTTGCTGAATTATCAAATTCTTTTTCTAATTCAACTGTTTTCATATCATAGAAATTATCATTATTTTGTGGTTGTTGGTACGGTTGTTGCATTTGTTGTTGTGGCTGTGGTTGCCTTTCACGAGCAGCTCTTGTTTCTAAGAATTGCACACTATCACAAATAACTTCTACAACATATACCTTTTGACCTTGAGTATTGTCATAGCTACGTGTTTGGATTCTTCCTTCAACACCAACTAAACTTCCCTTAGAACAATATCTCTCAACATTTTCAGCAGGTTTACGCCACACGACACAATTAATAAAATCTGCTTGTTGTTGACCATCTCTGCTTGTAAAATTACGGTTTACCGCTAAAGTAAAAGAAGTAACCGCATCACCTTGTGGTGTTCTTCTAAGTTCAGGATCTCTAGTCATTCGTCCTGTTAAAACTACCCTGTTAATCATTGTTTTCTCTCCTTAAGTTTTTTACTATTTATGATTTTCCTGTATTGAATCTCTATTTAAACTTAAATTTATTCATATATTTTTAATTTAATATGTATTTTATTTTTCTTTATTTCAAGAATCTTCTTGTTTATCATTAGAATTCGGCTCCTTCCATTCATTTGGAAATACAATTTGTTGAAGCTCGTCAGCACAATCAACTTCTTCCTGTGTTAATTTCTCATCATTTTCAATACATAAGATGCGTCCGCTTGAAGCTTTATAAAATCTTCCCATATAGAACTCCTCAATCTAATCTTCTTCAGATGGAATAAAATTATTATCTTCATTTATGTAGTCTGTAATAAATAATTCTATTTCTTCCATACAGTCAATTGTCTCAACAGTTCCATCCTTTAATTCTACTTCTACCTTGGCATTTTCAATACCTGCATCTCTAAATAATGTTTTTACTGTATGTAAGGCATACAGTAATCTTCCTTTTTTACTTAACATTGGTCTTCTCCCATTTCAAACTTCCCCTTTAACTAATTTTAAGACTAATTCTTCCCATACTAGTGGTTCTGTATTGTTTAAGCACGATAGAACATCTAACCTAGCTACTAAGCCTCTATTAGCTAATTCATTTACAATTTCACTATATAAGCAATTAGCTGTTTCTTGTGCTTCTGTATGCTTTTTTAAGAGTGATACTAATTCTTTATTTTCCATCTACATCACTCAACTTCATTATTAATAAACTCAACAAAAATGTTTCTATTTCTTTATAGCAATCTATAGTTTCCGTTGTACCATCTTTTAACGATATTTCATTTTTTATATCCTCAACACCTAAATTATCCAATACTTGTTTTATGCCATTTAAAGCATGTAACAAACGCTCTTCTTTTGTTAATTTACTCATCTTTCTTTTTTATCCTCTATTAAAATAAATTTCTTATATTGCTGCACTCTTTAATCATAACAATCATTTCATTTGCTTTTTCTTCTACTGTGTTACAAAATCCATCGATTGCTTTTTCTTTATCTAGGTCAGCTTGGAATATATATTCTTTGCTACTTGTACAATATGGCATCAAATAATTAATTGTACATACATTATCAGATACTGTGATATTTGTAATTTCTATTTCTTCATTTTTCAATGGCTTGAATACTTTTTTCCAATACTTCTCTAACTTTTTATCTGGTGAAATAGTATTACTGTTTTGTGGATCATCATTTTTACCAGGTTTAACTCCAATAGAAATCAAATGTGATTCTAAATCATTTTCAGACCATTCAATAAT
>SKEQ01001126.1_pt1 | contig 12354 bp, 19 predicted proteins | sample 4826751 | NCBI WGS metagenome assembly SKEQ01 (sample SAMN11008805, study PRJNA524170) | human gut metagenome | biome: Human fecal sample; material: Feces; isolation source: fecal sample from pouch patient p44 | host: Homo sapiens | place: Israel: Tel-Aviv | collected 2013-07-11 | reverse complement strand
AGCAAATGGAGAGCTTTACAGACAAGTTATTGATACTTTGGGTAGATTGTAACGGAGGACTGCAAAACGCATTAGACGACAAAACAGAGCTTCCTACAACTAACGAGTTAATCAATATCTTCTGTAAAACTGTTTTTATTAAAGAAAAAGAGGAAACGGAAGACGATATGGTCTTCTTTTCTTCTAGTTCATTGATTAAGAAAAAGAAAGATACTGTAAAGGAAAATAAAACTTTAGAACTTTTGACTGTTTTAGGCAATAACGAAATTGATATAACACAGTTCATGGAAATGGAACTAGAACTCGTTTATAAAATAATTGAACTAATTGCAGAGAAGAAAAAAGAAGAAAAAGAAAAAGAGAAAAGGCGTAAAAGAAAGGGTATGTAATGGCAAGTAATGCAACGTTTGAGGTCGAGATATACGGTAATACCACAAAGTTCGAAAACTCACTTAAAGGCGTTAATACAGCAATGTCAGGGCTTAGAGGAGAAGCTAAAAACTTACGTGAAGCTCTAAAACTTGACCCCACAAATACCGGGAAAATGGCGCAATTGCAGAAGAACTTACAAACGCAGTTGGGTTTATCACGTGACAAAGCAACAAAATTAAAAGAAGAACTTTCTACGGTTGACAAAGGGACGTCAGCAGGTCAAAAGAAATGGCTACAACTTACTAGAGATTTAGGAACAGCAGAAACACAAGCTAATAGGCTAGAGAGCGAAATTAAGCAAGTCGAGGGCGCTATTAAATCAGGTTCTTGGAACATTGACGCTAAAATGGATACTAAGGGCATTAATAGCGGAATTGAGGGCATGAAGTCACGCTTTAGCGGCCTTAGAGAGATTGCTGTTGGTGCATTCAGGCAAATCGGTTCAAGTGCTGTTAGTGCTGTTGGTAATGGCTTAAAAGGTTGGGTATCTGATGCAATGGATACTCAAAAAGCCATGATTTCATTGCAAAATACAATGAAGCTCAAAGGCAATGGACAAGACTTTGACTATGTAAGCAAATCTATGCAGAATCTTGCTAAAGCTACAAATGCAAATACTGAAGATACTATTAAACTTTCAACGACCTTTATTGGTTTAGGAGATACTGCTAAATCAGCAGTTAGTAAAACGGAAGCATTAGTAAAAGCTAACCAAGCATTTGGTGGTACTGGCGAACAATTAAAAGGTGTAGTTCAGGCTTACGGTCAGATGTCAGCAAGTGGTAAAGTTACCGCTGAAAATATCAATCAGCTAACAGATAATAATACAGCTCTTGGATCAGCACTTAAATCAACCGTTATGGAAATGAACCCAGCTTTGAAACAATATGGCTCATTTGCTGAAGCTAGTGAAAATGGCGCAGTATCTGTTGAAATGCTAGACAAAGCTATGCAAAAGCTCGGTAAAGCAGGTGGTGACGGAGTAACGACAATTAGCGACGCTTGGGATAGTTTTAACGAAACATTATCGCTTGCATTACTTCCTACGCTTGACGCTTTAACTCCTATCATTAGTGCTTTGATTGATAAAATGGCAGGTTGGGGCGAAACTGCTGGTAAAACTATAACAAATGTTATTAAGTATTTTCAAGACTTGTTTCAAAAACTTCAAGAAAATGCAGCCACTTTAGCGTTTTTAGAGGCTTGGGATAATATAAAAAGCGCATTTGATTCTATAGTTTCTATTATAGGGAACGTAATAAATTCATTTCTTGGAATAAATACAGAAACAGCGAAAAACGCAACAAGTATAGATAACGTAGCAAAGAGCATAGCTATATTTGCTGGTAAATTTTCAGAAGTTACGAAAAAAATAGCTGATTTTCTGAAAAAAATTAGTGAAAGTAAAAGCGCAATGGATAATATAAAGGTAGCTTTAGTTGCTTTGGCTAGTGCATTCGTTGCTTTGAAAGTTATTAATGGAATCATTAAGGCTTTCGAGATATATAATAACATAGTTAGAATTGGAACAGCTATACAAGGTGCTTTCAATGCTGTTATGGCTATAAATCCATTCGTAGCTCTTGGTATAGCTATCGCTGCCGTTGTTGCTGGTTTAGTTTATTTCTTTACTCAAACCGAAACAGGTAAAAAGGCTTGGGCTAGTTTCGTAGACTTCTTAAAGAGCGCATGGGACGGTATAGTTTCGTTCTTTAGCGGTATTGGTCAATGGTTCGCTGATATATGGAACGGAGCAGTTGACGGAGCTAAAGGTATCTGGCAAGGTTTAGTTTATTGGTTTGGCGGAATTGTGCAAGGTATTCAAAACATCTGGAACGGAATAACAACATTCTTTACTACCTTATGGACGACTGTTATTAGTGGCATTCAAACAGCATGGTCAGGAGTTACAGGGTTCTTTACAGGATTATGGGACGGAATAGTAAATGTTGTTACAACTGTATTTGCAACAATTGCTTCTTTAGTAACAGGTGCTTATAATTGGTTCGTTACAACTTTCCAACCCTTAATTAGTTTTTATCAATCTATATTTGATTTAATTGGTTCGATAATCAACTTAGCTTTTCAACTTATCTTGGCTGTAATTCGTGGTGCTTATAAATTAGTTCTTAACGCATGGCAAGGCCTGTCAGCTTGGTTTGGTGGAATATTTAATGCTGTTAGTTCAGTAGTTTCAACAGTATTTAGTGCCATTGGTAGCTTTGCTGTTTCAGCTTGGAATTTAGTTAGGTCAGTATGGAGTGCTATTTCAGGTTTCTTCAGTGGCATATTTAATGCTGTAAGGGGAGTCGTATCTAGTGCTTTCAGCGCAATCGGAAATTTTGCTTCAAGTGCTTGGGGAGTAGTTCGCTCAATATGGAGTGCAGTTTCAGGGTTCTTTAGTGGAATATTTAATTCGGTTCGCGGTGTAGTAGGTGGAGTGTTCAGTTCTCTTGGTGGCTTTGCTTCAAGCGCTTGGTCAAGAATTTCAGGTGTATTTAGCGGAGTCGGTAGCTTCTTTAGTGGAGTTTTCAATGGTGCTAGAAGTGCAGTTAGTGGAGCATTCAGCGCTTTTGGTCAGTTCGCCGCTAATGCTTACAATGCAATAACAGGAGTATTTAGTGGGCTTGGCGGTTTCTTTAGTGGAATATTCGGAGGAATCAGTAGTACGATAAACAGCGTTCTTTGTGGTGTAACAAGTACAATCAACAATATATCGGGAGCTATTAATGGTATTGCTGGAAAACTTGGCGGACTATTCAAAGGCTCTATGGTAGTAGGCTTAACAGATGTTAATTTATCTTCTAGCGGTTACGGTTTGAGTACGAACAGCGTATCAAGCGACAATAGAACATATAACACATTCAACGTACAAGGCGGTGCCGGTCAAGATGTTTCTAACTTAGCGCGTGCAATCAGACGAGAATTTGAACTAGGGAGGGCTTAATGGTAAGGCAGTACAAAATACATACCAACTTAGACGGAACAGATGATAAAATTTGGGACGTTACAAACGGAAAAGTTAGATTCTATCAGCCCTCTAATTTAGGGTTACAATCAACTAATAATATTTGGCAAAGTAATGGTATTGGAGTAATGGGAACACGCTCAATTACCCAGCCACAAATAGAGTTCAAACTAGAAACGTTTGGCGAAAGTTTGGAAGAAAACTATCAACTAATGAAAGACTTCATAAACGACATTCTTAACCAAAAATTCGTTACACTTGAATATCAAACGGAAATTTTTCAGGTTTATGCTGATTTAGCTTTAGCAGATGTCACAAAGACAGAGGGTTACGGTAAAAACGGAACTTTCAGTGAAAAAATAACTTTCGATATAATCACAAAGTGGTACACTTACGAAAACTTAACTTTTGAAAAAATTCAAAACGGTAAAGTTCTTTCTGGTAAGTCTAAAATTTATGGTGGAACAGCACCAGGAAACTATAAGTATGTCAAAGGAACTTCTTACACTTATTATGGGGAAAGTGACATAGACCGTTTAAGCCGTTGGGATATAAAAGATGAAATATTTAGTTTTATGGGGATATTATATCCGCAACTTCCTAAAACACCTACTGGGGTTAGATTTTTAGACGATATTGGAAATGAATATACTGCAATTGTATTTAAGACGGAACAGGCACAGAATTATATTTTAATAAATACAGATGTAAATGACGAAACTTATCAAGGTTGGAACGGTACTACTTCATTAAATTTATTCCCTGTAATGGACTTTGAACGATACAGAACACGTATAATCAAACACGGTCAAATGGAGTTAATCAATTTAACTAAGGCAGAGTTTAAAATCAAGAGAAAGGCGGACTTCGTTTAATGTTAGAAGCTAATGTTTATGATAACTTTAACCCTAATTATTATAATATATCTGATTTTAATCTTCCTAATGGTAAAAAAGAAAAAAGAGGGCTACCAATACCAAAGGCAAGATGTCAAGTTATTAACTATGAATTGTGGGAAACGGGTTACATTTACACTTCATCAGCTACATTGACCGTTTCAGTAGAAGTTGGCGATATTGTTCAAATTCTTTTTCCTGAAGTTGTTCCAATTGAGGAAACTCTAGGTAAAAAAAGAAACTTAAACTTAGATATGGTCTATCTTGTAACAAGTGTAGATGAAAGCAACAAAGCTACATTAAAGAACTATTTTTGGGCAATGATTGAAAGCCTGGATGTTCCGAACGCAATAACTAAAACGACAAACTTTGCTATCATTGACTATCTAATTGACCCTAATAAAAATAATTTAATGAGCTATGGTTATTTATTCAATTCAAGTATCTTTGCTGGAAAGGCTACAATCAACCGTAAAGCAGAAACTTCATCAGCTCACGACGTAGCAAAAAGGATATTTTCCAAGGTTCAACTTCAACCAACTACAACCATTCAGCGTTCGTCATCTGTGGCAGACCCAAGAACCTTGTTATTTATTAACTTTGCTTCAAGGAACTGGAATAGAAAAAGAATCACAACAAGGGTAGATATTAAGCAAAGTGTTACAATGGACACGGAAACAATAGTAGAACGTTCGGCTTATAATTTTGCGATCGTATTCGTTAAGAAATCAAATGCAGATGATTACACAGACCCGCCTAAAATGTATACAGTAAAAAATAATGGAGATATCATTGATTATAGCACTTATGGCGGAGACGGAACAGACTTGCCAGAAGTAAGGACAGCTAAAACATTGTTTTATGATAGAGATGGCCATGGAAACCCTCCAGATATATCTACTATCAAAGCTGAAATTTCTCCCTCTACAATCGTCACAAGATTAATCTTTAATCAAAATGAACTTTTACCTTTGTATGTTAATGACTTGGTTGATGTTTGGTATGAGGGTAAACTATATTCAGGTTACATAGCAGATAGAGTTAAAACGGAATACAATGATAGACTTATTTTCGTAGAAAGTGGAGACAAACCAAATGTTATATGAGTATGTAGCTGCTTATGGCGACAAATATAGAATAGGTAGCTTTAAAGGGCATAGAGAGCTTCGTAAAGACCACTTAGAGTTATTGAATGGTAAAGTGTACTATAATAGTGAAAACTCTCTTAGAATCGAAACTACGCTCTTGTACGAAGTCGGCCAATTTGTATCAATTGGTGGTTATCCGTATGGCGGTATAAAATTTAGATTGTTGGAGCTATCAATTACTGATAACCCAGTTTTAGATAAAGCAAAGATAATTTCAAGAAAGGTTAAAAATGACAATTAAAAATTTCACGTTTTTTAGTCAAAATGGTACAGAGTTCCCGGTCGGTTCTAATAATGACGGAAAACTATACATGATGTTGACAGGAATGGACTACGGAACGATTAGGCGCAAAGACTGGACAAGTCCGTTAAATACAGCCCTAAACGTACAATACACTAACACTTCAATTATTGCTGGTGGTCGATATTTTGAACTATTAAACGAAACGGTAGCTCTTGAGGCTAATTCTACTAATTATATCCATGCAAATATTGACTTAACTCAAACCGCTAATCCTGTTAGTTTATCATCCGAAACCGCAAATAATAGCAACCGTGTTGACATAAACAACGGCTCTGGCGTTTTAAAAGTTTGTTTTGATGTTGTTGTAACTTCAGGAACTGGAGTAACAAGCACTAAACCAATTGTTCAGACCAGTAATTTGGATAGTATTTCTGCAAATAATATATCACTTAAAGGTTCAATCTATGTTCCAACTGAAATGTTGACAGTTCAAACCGCTCCTGGTTTGCAATTGCAACTTACTAAAAAGAACGATGATTTAGTAATTGTTAGATTCCTTGGTAGTGTGGCAAATATAAAAAAAGGACAAACGATGTCTAGAACGCGGGTAGATAAACCTTTTCGTCCAGCTGTTGTTCAAAGTCTTATTGGTCATCTTGTTGGAAGAAATAGCATTTTCCATATTGACATAAACCCAGATGGTAGTATTACTTGGTGGGGGGAAGATATTGGTAGTAACCCTTTTTCGTCACGTGGTAACGCAAGCTACTTTATTAAATAACAAAATAGAAAGCAAAACAAAATGGTAACTAGAATGATTTTAATAACTATCTTAATTTTGGCGATTCTTTTCGCTACATGGGTTAAAGATAGAGAAGCAATGAACCCACCTTTCAAACATAGACTTGTAATTGATTTAACGGTTGTCTTCGCGCTATGGGTTTTGTATGCAGTATTTTACTTTACACAAACACCATCAACTTCTGATATCGCTAAAACAGTGATTAACGTAGGCTTGTTGTACTTCGTAGGACAATTTATTTACTTAATCGCAAAAATTAGCCCTATGTTTGACGGTTTGGTTAAACTTATGAAAAAGAATGGTGTAAGTGTTCCTGAAGCGGAAGAAGAACAAACGGAGGATAAAAAAGAATGAATATAACTAACGCTGGCATACGTGGTCATAATCCTACTGGGGTTGTGATTCACAATGATGCAGGCTCAAATGGTGCTAACACTAATTTTTATAATGGTTGGCTACCTACGCATAACCCAGAAAATGGCTTTGCTCATGTTTATATCGCTTCGGACGGACGATTACAGGCTTCTGACTTCTCTAATATGGCATGGCATTGTGCTAACTCATACGGTAACGCAAACTACGCAAGTTGGGAAGTATGCCAATCAGAGGGCGATTTAACCCAGTTCTTAAGAAATGAGCAATCGGTACTAGATGATGTAGCTAAGTACATGAAACAATGGGGACTAACCCCTAATCATGATACTGTGAAACTACATCAGGAGTTATCATCTACTTCATGCCCTAGACGTTCCGTAGAGGCACATGGTGGCACGGTAGAAAGCTGTCGCTCATACTTTATCGCAGAACTAAATAAACGCCTTACAGGACAAACTAGCGTAACAGTAAACAACAACACAACAAATAATACAGATTTAGAGGACGACGAATTAATGAAATTTACATATCAAGTTAATGCAAAAAATGGAAAACCTGCTGGCGGAGTATACTACTTCAACGGAACAAAAGTAATTGGTTTAACTAATGGCGACCAATTGAATATCGTTAAACAAATTTATAAAGAAACAACAGGCAAAGACCTTAAACATTATGTTTGGAGTGAGGGCGCGCCTTGGCACGTGCGCTTTTTACAAGCTAATAACATTAAAGTTGAAATGGCTCCATACAAATAAAAAAAGACAGCTTTATAGCTGTTTTTCTTTTGTAAATGAAGATATCCTACTTTCTATTTTTTAATTTACTATTTTCTTTGCGTAATGACCTTTTATGAGCTTGTTGTATTAGTACGATACTTCTAATTATATCATCTGTTAAAATAAAGATAATTACTCTCCTTAAAATTTTGGCGGTTCTTTTCGTTCTGGAATTTCAACTTTGTCATATTCGCCATTTTTAATGTAAAAACTATTCTTTTTATATAGCTCTTCTAGCTCTTTATTCCATGACTTGTAATAGTTCAATAAGTCTACCGAATTTTTTAATTCATGCACAGCTATTTGTTCTAAGTGATTACCAATTAATTTTAATATAAACCATTGTGCGCCTTGTGTTTCTTCTTTTTTCATGCCATACTCTTTTCTATGCTTCAATTGCTTACCTGCCCAATAGCTTCAATAATGTTATTGCCAGCATTTATTAGAATTTCATCACTTACAATTACATTCTTTCTTGAAAATAGTTCGTTCTCAATCTTCATAAAGTGCATTGCTTTAGCTAAAAATTGAGCAGATGACTCATAATATAATGTTTCTAGCTCATCATCTGAAAGCTGTGTTAAATCATCATTAGCAAAAGTTGTTAGTTTTCGCTTAATCTCTTTGCCGTCTTCTTCTTCTACATAGTAACGCTTCATCTATTCATTCCTTTAATTTCAAATTTTTCAATAACATAACGTTTAGAACCAAGCTCAAAGCCGACTAGATAATTATTGAAGCAATCTTTCTTGTTCAAGTCATTCGCAATCTTTCTAGCTGTTGACCGTGGATATTTTGAGCTATTAATCTCACTCGTGTACTTGTGTAATATCATCTCATTGCCTCCCTTTGCATTTTGCGCTTTAGTCGTTGCTTATACAGATATTCTTTACTTGGCTTTAAGCTATATAATAACTCATCTAGCAAGTCCATAGCTTCTCCGCCTGTTCCTGAATTATTCATCTTTTTAAGTGTAAGCTCGTGCATTTCATCATCATTGAAAAACATATTAAGATAAGGGAATGCTACGGTATGCGGTAAACTCAAGCGTGATTTAGTTGTTTTTATGTTAGGCCATGTACCTGTCTCATCTTTAATTTTTAACTCAAGTTGATTCATTCCGATACCTTGCTCTTTTAGTACGCTAGTGATTCTTTCATATAATTCTTCGTTTGTCATTATGCTATAACCTCCGTTATTTCTGTATGCTTTTTAACTTCATATCTTTGTTCTTCTGGAAGTAATTCGTTCCATTTTAAAGCCTCTTTTTTATCATAAAACTTACGTGTTTTAATTTCTTTTTCCAATATCCAAGATACTGTGTAGTATGTAAATTCATCTTTCATTATCCAATTACTCCTGTCTTTATGTTTAGTCTTTGCTGACTTGATAAGTGATATAAATTGCACCACTTACAGTGATAAGCTCTAACCGGTATTTTATCATTTTTGTTTTTCTTGCTATTTTTAGCATGTTGGGCACTTACTATTGAATATAAAGCACCCATTTTTGTGTATTTACGTTTCTTACACATATTATTCACTAGCTTTCTTAATCATTGCTTGCTTATAAGCTATATTAGTTCCTTCAAGCATATCACTTTGGATTTCTCCTTGTTTAATAAACCCTTTTTGTTCTAATTGAATTACTTGTTTTGTTAATCCTTTTAATGTAAATGCTGTTGCTACTTTAATTTTATCCTTAGGTTTTCTGTTAAATAATTTCATTTATTTTTTCACCAAAACTTTCTATTTTCGTGTCTTTGTAATTAATTATCAAAAACACTCCATTCATTTATCGTAAATAATTCAAAGCCGTTCAGTTTGCTTTGTTTTTCAATTTCCACTTGATTTCTATCTAGGTCTATCAGCAGTTCAATTACAGGTCTACCGATATCAAGCCACCTGATGACTGTATTAGCTTTAAGCCCGAAATACTTAGCACATTGAGCCTTACAACTGAAGTGTAGCTCTTCTTCCGTTGTAGGGTTATAAGCTACGACCTTTATAGCTTTTTGTATTGCCACTATTTAACCTCCTTTCTATAAAACTATGATATCAAATTACTTTATATTTGTCAAAAATAAAGTATTTTTAATTATTTTATTCCTTCCCAGCGTTCAAAATCATCAGCTAGTTCTTGTATAAAACCCATAATATCGTCAGTAGTGTACTCTGTAAGCTCATTCTCGTTACTTAAGTTAGCAAGTTCTCCTGCATAGTCTAAAGCCTTGTTACGGTCTTTGTCGTAGCTTTCACCCTCTTTCTTGCCAGCTCTCACTAGATACTTCAATACCTGCATTGTATACCAGCCTACAAGTTCTTCGTAGTTAAAATTATGTTTCAAGTATTCATTAAGTTCCACGCCGTATTCATTGGCATAGTGATTATTTTCTTTTAAGTTCATTAGATGTTACCTCCAAGCCATGTAATAAGCAACGTCGCAACCATTCCTATCCAAGTGATAGCGATAAGTGTCAAGCCGACACCTACAACTATCATTAAAGTTTTTACTGTATCTTTCATTTTGTTCTCCTTAGTTCGCCTGTCTATATTTTTCCATTACTTCAGGGTATTTACTGACAAATTGCAATTGTTCTTGATGTAAACGACTTGACCAATGAAATAGTCTATCAATTTCAGCTAAAGCACTCAACTTTTCGTACATCTCTTTAATGTAAAACTCTGCGTTTCCTAATGACTTCCAATGTGCTGACGTTCTCACAGAGTTACCATTTTCAGCAAGTTTATGTGCGTTAATATCAGCCTTTTCTTTTTTCTTCGTCAGGCTATCAATCTCTTTAAATATAATCTTTAGCAATTTCACTTGGTAGTTTTGTACTATTTCTTCAGTTGTCATTTCATTTTCTCCTAATAGTCATCAGTTATTGATATTAGTTTATTAGTCATTCAAATCTCTTTGCTATTTCATAAATAACTGGTACTGTCACACTGTTTCCAGCTTGTTTATACAGTTGACTGTTTGAATTTACTTCCTGTGCTTTTTCAAAAGCCCAATCAGGAAAACCTTGCAGTCGCCAACATTCACGAGGTGTCAGTTTTCTAATTCTGACTCCATCAAATATACCCGCATCATGTTTATTTGCTTTGAGTGTTCTACTAAGACCGAGCATAGGCTTACTACTAAACTTATCAGAAGCTCCTGTATAAATACCACCGAGTTTCAGCAAATTATTTGTATTTCCAACAATTTTTATTTTAAGTTCATCGTTAGTTTCGCTGTTGCTTTCTCTGATAGGAAATACTTCTCGTCTACGTTCTCCTCTAAGATGTCCGATAATGAACACCCTCTCTCGGTTTTGTGGAACTCCGAAATTTTTGCTGTTAAGTATCTGCCATTCTGCATCGTACCCCAGTTCATTAAGGGTGGATAGGATAGTTCTAAAAGTTCTCCCTTTGTCGTGAGATAAAAGCCCTCTAACGTTTTCAAGGAATAAAGTCCGTGGTTTGATTTGTTCAGCCGCTCTGGCAATCTCGAAGAATAACGTTCCACGAGTTTCATCAAGGAATCCTTTTCTTTTTCCTGCGGTTGAGAAAGATTGGCAAGGGAATCCTCCGCAAATAAGTTCAACTGTTCCTCGTAAGGTTCTCCACTCTTCGTTGCTAACTTTTGTAATGTCATGATATTCTTTTTCTCCTTTTGTGTTGTTAATAGCTTTGTAACTATTCCTAGCAAACTTATCTATTTCGCAAAATCCTACACATTCATGACCTGCTTGTTCAAGTCCAAGTCTAAAGCCACCAATTCCAGCAAATAAATCTAAGTATTTCATCTCTGCACCTCTTTCATAATTACATTCTATCAAATTGCTTTCACTTTGTCAAGAATTAACTGTTTTTAACCATAAATAATTTCTCACATTTATCATTTCTTGTTCCACCTTGAACAGTGCTACGTGCTTTATCAAAAGAATATACAGCTTCAAAGCGTTCGTCAGAAATTGAATAACTTGAAATTATCACGATATTACTTTTGGACATTTCAAACCCCCAGTTATAAAACTCTTGACTATTGAACGAATTGATATAACTATCTTGGGAAGTTCCCTCATAAGGTGGGTCAAGATATAATATAGCTCCAGAAACTTCACTAAAATCATGATAACTTTTATTCGTTGCTTTTATTTTATTTACTTTTTGAAGTCTGTCAACTTGTTCAAGTTGTTGAAGTTGTTGAAGTTGTTGAAGTTGTTCAAGTTGTTGAAATCGTTCAGGTCGTTTATCATTTTCTTGTTTCGCATTATAAGTAACTTTCTTATATGTTTCTGTCTGTGTATAACTACTAAAAACGTCATGTTTTCCAATGATTTCTTTAGCTAGATTATATTTCAAATCTGAAATTTCTTTAGAATATAAATAATATTTCTTTTTATTACCGAAAGAGTTAATCAGCAACTTCAAAAAGTCGTCTGTTGTCTTGTTTTCTTTATCCTTAATCTCGGTAAACTCTGTACGTGAAACAATAAGGGTTTTGATCCACTCACGGTCTTGTGATATAACTCGTTCAAATGCGTTGGTTATATCCTTGTCTAAGTCGTTGTAATACACTTCTAAGCCATTTAAAATACATTCGGCTGTAATTGCTCCGCCACCTCCGAAGATGTCGTATATCGGCTTGTCTGTGCCAAAGTTCTGTTTTATGATTTCAATTATCTTCTTGCTTATCTTTTTCTTACTTCCTTGGTATGGTAGT
>SKEQ01001118.1_pt1 | contig 12414 bp, 19 predicted proteins | sample 4826751 | NCBI WGS metagenome assembly SKEQ01 (sample SAMN11008805, study PRJNA524170) | human gut metagenome | biome: Human fecal sample; material: Feces; isolation source: fecal sample from pouch patient p44 | host: Homo sapiens | place: Israel: Tel-Aviv | collected 2013-07-11 | reverse complement strand
GTTTAGAAGTCCATTATAATGACTTAGGCAAGGATATAACCAACACATTTGAACGAGTTATATCACAAGACCGCGAATGGATAAAAACACTTATTATTTCAAGAGATGAGTTCTTCGAGGTTAAGGCTAAAGAAAACAAAACGACAGACGACTTTTTGAAGTTGCTGATTAACTCTTTCGGTAATAATAAGAAAGGTTATTTATATTCTAAAGAAACCTCAGATTTGAGATATAATCTAGCTAAAGAAATTATCGAAAAGCATGATGTTTTTAGAGGTTATAAACAGACAGAAATATATAAGAGATCGGTTGAAAAGTATAAACAACTTGAACGACTTGGACGACTTGAACAACTTGAACGACTTGAACAACTTGAACGACTTGAACGACTTAACGAAGCAAAAGCTACAAACAAAAGTTATCATACTTTTAGTGATGTTTCTGGAGCTATTCTATATCTTGATCCCCCTTATGAAGGAAGTCACCAAAAAGGTTATATTAATCAATTCGATAGTCAAGAGTTTTATGACTGGGCATTTGAAATAGCTAAAAATAACATCGTGATAATTTCAAGTTATTCAATTTCAGATGAACGCTTTGAAGCTGTATATTCTTTTGATAAAGCACATAGCACTTTGCAAAGTGGAACAAGAAATGATAAATGTGAAAAATTATTTATGGTTAAAAACATATCAAACTAGAAAGACAAGGAATTTTAATGCTTAGTTTAGACGAGAAGAAAATCAGAAAAGGTAGACCTATTGGGCTACCATACCAAGGAAGTAAGAAAAAGATAAGCAAGAAGATAATTGAAATCATCAAACAGAACTTTGGCACAGACAAGCCGATATACGACATTTTCGGAGGTGGCGGAGCAATTACAGCCGAGTGTATTTTAAATGGTTTAGAAGTCCATTATAATGACTTAGACAAGGATATAACCAATGCATTTGAACGAGTTATCTCTAAAGACCGTGAGTGGATAAAAACCCTTATTGTTTCAAGAGATGAGTTCTTCGAGATTAAGGATAAAGAAAACAAGACAACAGATGACTTTTTGAAGTTGCTGCTCAACTCTTTCGGAAATAGCACGAAAAGCTATATGTATTCTAAAGAAATTTCAGACTTAAAATATAATCTATCTAAAGAAATTATAGAAAAGCATGACGTTTTTAGCGGTTATAAACAAACAGAAACATATAAGAGATCGATTGAAAAGCACGAACAACTTGGACAACTTCAACAACTTCAACGACTTCAACAACTTGAACGACTTCAACAACTTGACGAAGTAAAAGCAACTAATAAAAGTTATCATGATTTTAGTGAAGTTTCTGGAGCTATATTATATCTTGATCCACCTTATGAGGGAACAAGACACGATAGTTATATCAATTCATTCGATAGTCAAGAGTTTTACGACTGGGCATTTGAAATGGCCAAAACTAACATTGTGATAATTTCAAGTTATTCAATTTCTGACGAACGTTTTGAAGCTGTTTATTCTTTTGATAAAGCACGTAGCACTATTCAATGTGGACAAAGTAACAAAGCGAAAAATGAAAAGTTATTTATGGTTAAAAACAGTTAATGTTTGACAAAGTAAAAGTAATTTGATAGAATAGAGTTATAAATAGAGGAGAACAAAATGAAAGATACAGTAAAAACTTTAATGATAGTTGCAGGTATCGGATTTACACTTATCGCTATCACTTGGATAGGTATACTTGCGACGTTGCTTATTACATGGTTTGGAGGTAACATCTAATGAATTACAGTACAAATAAGCACTATGCCAATGAATACGGTGTGGAACTTAACGAATACTTGAAACATAATTTTAACTATGAAGAGCTTGTTGGCTGGTATACAATGCAGGTATTGAAGTATCTAGTAAGAGCTGGCAAGAAAGAAGGTGAAAGCTACGATAAGGACCATAAAAAAGCCTTAGACTATGCCAAAGAACTAGCTAACTTAAGTAACGAGAATGAGCTTACAGAGTACACTACTGAAGATATTATAGGCTTTATACAAGAACTTGCTGATGATTTTAAACAATGGAAAGGCGAATAAAATGACAGAAAAAATTATTATCTCTAAAGAGTTGAACGAATGGCTAGAAGAACATCAAACATTAGATACTGATGACACAATATATAGTAAACGTTTTGGCAGAGAAATTTTCGACAAATTGTTTGAAGAAGTAGAAGTTAGCGATACAGAGAAATATAAAGATATTTTAGAAGTATTTGGATTAAGTGGGTATACTAAAGCAGTTCACTTATGGTTATTGTTGAACCGTGATAAATGGGAAGTAGCAAAAGATGAGTTATTTTATATCTGTATTCCAGAGCCTCATGATAGAAACGGCTATTTGGCAAAAGATATTGGACTGGAATTTTTCCTTAAAGCGCCTAATCAAAAACGTTATTTTTGGACACAAGAAGAAATTGATAAACATGAAGTAGCTAAGCATTTACAACATTTTAAAAGGAAAGTAGAATAATGAAAGTAAAAAGAGTTTATGCTTGACAGTATGAACTCTTTTTGATATTATAGTCTTATAGAAATGAAGGAGAACAAAACAATGATAGTATTAACAACTAGAAAACAACAAATCGTCAACGAATATGGAATCAATACAACTTTCACAGAAGAACAAATGAAAGATAAAGCATTCAGGAGAAAATGGACAATGTACTTGTTAAGTATCCAGTATGATGTAAGTGGTGCTGAAATTCCTGAAGAAGTATTACAAGAAGAAGCGGATCTAATTTTTGGTTAAAAGAACAAAGTTAATGTTTGACAGACATAAGATAATTTGATACTATTGTCTTATAGAAAGGTGGTTAAATAATGGCAATACGAAAGGATAGGGAAATAGTAGCTTATAACCCTATTACAGAAGAAGAACTACACTTTAGTTGTAAAGCTCAATGTGCTAAGTATTTCGGACTTAAAGCTAATACAGTCGTCAAGTGGTTCGATATTGGTAGGCCTATAATTGAACTGCTAAGAGAGCAAGATAATAAGCAGGTAGCATTTGAAAAGCAAGACAAGTTAAAAGGCTTTGAATTATTTACGATAAATGAATGGAGTGTTTTTGATAATTAATTACGAAGACATGAAAATAGAAAGTTTTGGTGAAAAAACAAATGAAATTATTTAACAGAAAACCTAAGGACAAAATTAAAGTAGTAATAGCAATTACATTAAAAGGATTAACAAAACAAGTGATTCAATTAGAACAAAAAGGGTTTATTAAACAAGGAGAAATCCAAAGTGTTATGTTTGAAGGAACGATTACAGCTTATGAGCAAGCAATGATTAAGAAAGCTAGTGAATAATATGTGTAAAAAACGCAAATACACAAAAATGGGTGCTTTATATTCAATAGCAAATGCACAGCATACTAAAAAGAAAGCTGGTAAGATACCAGTTAGAGCTTATTACTGTAAGTGGTGCAATTTATATCACTTATCAAGTCAGCAAAGACTAAATATAAAGACAGGAGTAATTGGATAATGAAAGACGAATTTACATACTACACAGTATCTTGGATATTGGAAAAAGAAATTAAAACACGTAAGTTTTATGATAAAAAAGAGGCTTTAAAATGGAACGAATTACTTCCAGAAGAACAAAAACAAGAAGTTAAAAAGCATACTGAAATTATAGAGGTTATAGCATAATGACAAATCAAGAATTGTATGAAAGAATTAATAGCATGCTAAAAGAGCAAGGTGTCGGAATAAGTCAGTTTGAATCAAAAGTTAAAGCTGAAACAGGTAAATATCCTAACTTAAAAATGACTAAATCACGCTTGAGTTTACCGAATACCGTAGCATTCCCTTATCTTACTATGTTTTTTAATGATGATGAAATGCACGAGCTTACACTTAAAAAGATTGATAGCGTAGGAGATAACGGAGAAGCGTTTGACTTATTAGATGATATATTATATAGCTTAGAGCCAAGTGAAGAATACCTGTACAAGCAACGGTTGAAACGTAAAATGCAAAGGGAGGTAGTAAGATAACATTACATAAGTATACAAGTAAGATTAATAGTTCAAAATATCCACGGTCAACAGCTAGAAAGATTGCTAAAGACTTGAACAAGAAAGATTGCTTCAATAATTATCTAGTAAGCCTTGAGTTAGGATCTAAACGGTATATTATTGAAAAATTTGAAATTAAAGGAATGAATAGATGAGACGTTTTTACGTAGAAGAAGATGACAACGGCAAAGAGATTAAGCGAAAACTTACAACTTTTGCTAATGATGATTTAACACAGCTTTCAGATGATGAACTAGAAACATTATATTATGAGTCATCAGCTCAATTTTTAGCTAAAGCAATGCACTTTATGAAGATTGAGAACGAACTATTTTCAAGAAAGAATGTAACTGCAAGTGATGAAATTCTAATAAATACTGGCAATAATATTATCGAAGCAATTAATCAGGTAAGCAATTGAAACACAGAAAGTAGGATAGCATGAACTATGAAATTTGGTATAGCGCAATAGACGGAGATTATTACAAAACGTGCGACACGCTAGAAGAAGCAAACAAAGATTTTGCATTTCTCTTAACAATGTATAGACTTGTTCCTTTATTTGACATGTGTTTATCTGAAATTAATACACAGGGCGACTATAAAATTATTAAGTCATTTAAAAATATGAAAGCAAATAATAAAGACATAGTTATGGCGAAAGCATATTATAATTCACGTACACATAAAGGAGAATAATTATCTTTATTTTAACAGACGATACAATTAGAAGTATAGCGTTGATTCAATTCGCTCATAAAAGGGCAAATAACAACTTTAATGATGTTGTGGCACAATTATATCAACAAGAGTTTAAAACGCAAGAGAAAGCAAAATATGAGCATATGAGGCAAGCTAAGGAGAAAGCACTTGAAGAACAACAAGTTATTGTTGGGTTATGAAATAACAAAAGTAACCAAATAAACAAAATAAATTAATTAAAAATAGAAAGTAGGTATATCCTCTTTAAAATATGCTCAATTACAAAAGAAAACCCCACAATTAAGTGAGGTTCTTTTTTATATTAACGGAATTTTTTAAGTGCTTCGTTAGATTTTCCGAGCGATGTACGATTCGCTTTGCCGAAATCGACCACCATTTCTTTCATAACGTTATCAGCTAGAATTGCTTTTCGTTCATCATTAGTGATTTTATTTTCTTTTCCTGTTGCTACATTAAGGATATAAAGTTGTTTATTAGAACCGTCTGAATAAATTGCAAACATTTTGTATTTTCTCTTTTCTGTATTTGTATTTGTATTTCGCCCTGTAATGCGTTTGTTTAGTTCTGTGATAAAGTATGAACGACAGCTTTCTACTGTTCCTCCATGTACTTCTACGGAGCGTCTAGGGCATGAAGTAGCTGATAGTTCTTGATGTAGCTTCACAGTATCGTGATTAGGAGTTAAGCCCCACTGTTTCATGTACTTAGCTACGTCATCTAGCACCGCCTGTTCATTCCTCAAGAACTGACTTAAATCGCCCTCTGATTGGCACACTTCCCAACTAGCATAATTTGCATTACCGTATGAGTTAGCACAATGCCATGCCATATTAGAGAAATCAGAAGCCTGCAATCGTCCATCTGAAGCGATATAAACGTGTGCAAAGCCATTTTCTGGATCGTGATTAGGTAACCAACTATTATAGAAACCAGTGTTAGCACCATTTGACCCAGCGTCATTGTGAATTACAACCCCAGTAGGATTATAACCACGTACCCCAGCATTAGTTATATTCATTCTTTTTTATCCTCCGTTTGTTCTTCCTCTACTTCAGGAATACTTACACCATTCTTTTTGATAAGTTTAACCAAACCGTCGAACATAGGACTGATTTTTGCAATCAAATAAATAAATTGTCCTACAAAGTATAACAAACCTACATTAATCACAGTTTTAGCAATATCAGAAGTTGAGGGTGTTTGCGTAAAGAAGAAAACTGCATATAAAACCCACAGAGAGAATATCACAGTTAAGTCAATTACAAGTCTACGCTTGAAAGGTGGGTTCATCGCTTCTCTATCTTTAACCCATGTAGCAAATAAAATCGCTAAAATTAAGATAGTTATTAAAATCATTTTCGTTACCATTATGTTTTGCTTTCTATTGTAAATATGTCCCTACGACACCGCCATAGTTACCTGAACCAGCAGAGTAACTCCATACGCTTATCGTACCGTTAGTATCTATTTGTAGTTCCATTGGTTTATTGTTGTTATTTGCACGTTGTGTTGTCATTTCAAATTGAATGTTATCAGTTGGTCTTACTTCTGGTGGCAAACTTCCGACAACTTTTGTAGAATTTGTTTTAAAGGCACCCCAGTTTCCTGAACCACGTAAACAAATGACACCGTTAATTTTTTTATAGTGAAGAGTTGCACTAGCTACGTTTTGCATTGAAACGCTAGTCCAGTCCTTGATATCTCCTTTGACTGTCAAGTCTTCAATTTTAGCTGTCTTTGTTGCTAATTCGTCCAATGTAGTTATTTGTTTTGGTATTTCAGAACTGATTACCCCTAGTCCGTCAGTTGTTCTGATATCAATCAAAACCTTTAGGACACCAGAACTATTATTTAAGTCGACATGGTTGCTATTATTTATAGTTTCAGCCGATAAACTTACAGGGTGTGCTGTTTGCGTTAAGTCGATATTTGCATGAATATAGTTTACAGAATTGCCCTTTAACGCTACCGTTTCGTTTAATAGTTCAAAATATCTACCTCCAGCAATAATTGAAGTATTAGTATATTGTACATTAAGAGCTGTATTTAACGGACTTGTCCAGTCTTTGCGCCTAATAGTTCCGTAGTCCATTCCTGTCAACATCATGTATAGCTTTCCGTCATTGTTTGAACCTACCGGAAACTCTGTACCATTTTGACTGAAAAACGTAAAGTTTTTAATTGTCATTTTTAACCTTTCTTGAAATTATCTTCGCTTTATCTAAAACTGGGTTATCAGTAATTGATAGCTCCAACAATCTAAATTTTCTACCGCCATACGGATAACCTCCAATTGACACAAATTGACCTACTTCGTACAAGAGCGTAGTTTCAATTCTAAGCGAGTTTTCACTATTATAATATACTTTACCTGACAAAAGCTCTAAGTGGTCTTTACGTAGCTCTCTGTGCCCTGTGAAGCTATCTATTCTATATTTGTCGCCATAAGTAGCAACATACTCATATAACATTTGGCTTGTCTCCACTTTCTACAAAGATAAGTCTATCATTGAACTCTGTTTTAACTCTGTCTGCTATATAACCCGAATATAGTTTACCCTCATACCATATATCTACCAAGTCATTGACATATAGTGGTAAAAGTTCATTTTGGTTAAAGATTAATCTTGTGACGATTGTAGAGGGAGAAATTTCAGCCTTAATGGTAGACATATCAGGAGGGTTTCCATGGTCATCTCTATCATAAAATAATGTTTTTGCTGTCCTTACTTCTGGCAAGTCTGTTCCGTCTCCGCCATAAGTACTATAGTCAATGACATCTCCATTATTTTTGGCTGTATACATTTTAGGAGGGTCTGTATAGTCATCTGTTGCCTTATTCTTAACGAATACAACAGCGAAATTATAAGCCGAGCGTTCTACTATTGTTTCCGTGTCCATTGTCACTCTTTGTTTAACATCTACTCTTGTTGTGATTCTATTTCTATTCCAGTTTCTTGAGGCAAAGTTAATGAATAACAAGTTTCTAGGGTCTGCTTCAGACGAAGCATGTTGAATTGTTGTAGTTGGTTGAAATTGAACTTTGGAAAATATTCTTTTGGCTACGTCATGAGCTGATGAAGTTTCTGCTTTTCGGTTAATTGTAGCCTTCCCAGCGAAAATACTTGAATTAAAGAAATAACCATAACTCATTAAATCATTCTTATTAGGGTCAATCAAATAGTCAATGATAGCGGAGTTTGTCGTTTTAGTTATTGCATTTGGAACATCAAGACTTTCAATCATTGCCCAAAAATAGTTCTTTAATGTAGCTTTATTACTTTCATCTACATCTGTCACAAGGTAAACCATGTCTAAGTTCAACTTTTTCTTTTGACCTAGAGCTTCCTCGATTGGAACAACTTCAGGAAAAAGAATTTGAACAATATCACCAACTTCTACCGAAACGGTCAATGTAGCTGATGAAGTGTAGAGGTATCCTGTTTCCCACAGTTCATAGTTAATGACTTGACATCTTGCTTTTGGTATCGGCAACCCTCTTTTTTCTTTTTTGCCATTAGGAAGGTTAAAATCAGATATATTATAATAGTTCGGATTAAAGTTATCATAAATATTGGCTTCTAACATTAAACGAAGTCCGCCTTTCTCTTGATTTTAAACTCTGCCTTACTTAAATTGATTAGCTCCATTTGACCTTTTTCAATTATACGAGTTCTGTATCGCTCAAAGTCCATTACAGGGAATAAATTTAGAGCAGTTGTCCCCTTCCAACCTTGATAAGTTTCGTCATTTACATCTGTATTAATTAAAATATAGTCTTGCACCTGTTCCGTCTTGAATACAATTGCAGTATATTCATTTCCAATATCGTCTAAAAATCTAACTCCAGTAGGTGTTTTAGGTAGTTTCGGATATAATATCCCCATAAAACTAAATATTTCGTCTTTTATATCCCAACGACTTAAACGCTCTATGTTTGTTTCTCCATAATAAGTGTAAGAAGTTCCTTTGACATACTTATAGTATCCTGGTGCTGTTCCGCCATAAATTTTAGACTTTCCAGAAATAACTTTACCATTTTGAACCATATCGAAAGTTAAGTTTTCGTAAGTGTACCACTTTGTAATTATATCAAAAGTTATCTTTTCGCTGAAAGTTCCGTTCTTGCCATAACCCTCTGTCTTTGTAATATCTGATAAAGCTAAATCAGCATATACCTGAAAAATCTCTGTTTGATATTCAAGTGTAACGAATTTTTGGTTAAGAATATCGTTTATAAAGTCTTTCATTAACCGATAATTTTCTTCTAAACTTTCACCAAACGTTTCTAATTTAAACTCTATTTGTGGTTGAGTAATTGAGCGTGTCCCCATTACTCCAATACCATTACTTTGCCAGATATTATTAGTTGATTGTAACCCTAAATTAGAGGGCTGGTAAAATCTAACTTTTCCATTTGTTACGTCCCAAACTTTATCATCTGTTCCGTCTAAGTTGGTATGTATTTTATACTGTCTTACCATTAAGCCCTCCCTAGGTCAAATTCTCGTCTGATTGCTCGTGCTAAGTTAGAAACATCTTGTCCAGCACCACCTTGCACATTAAATGTATTATACGTTCTGTTGTCGCTTGATACGCTATTTGTGCTTAAACCGTAACCGCTAGAAGATAAGTTAAATTCTGGCAAACCTACTACCATAGAACCTTTGAACATTCCGCCAAGTTTCCCAGCGATACCATTAATAGCTCCTGATATTTTGTCAATCGTTCCTGTAACACCGCCTAGAACTCTGTCTATCGTGTCTTTAATTCCTCCGAATATCCCACTAAAGAAGCTACCAAGTCCGTCAAATACTCCTGTTATTGCGTTGTAAGCATTTGAAGCAAAACCTCCGAAAGCATCGAATACTCCACTAACTGCACTTTTAGCGCCATTAAATACTCCGCTAAAGAAACTACCTACTCCGTTGAATACACCTGAAATTCTTGACCAAGCACTTGAAGCAAAGCCACCTATGGCGCTAAATACTCCGCTAACAACGCTACGAACAGAATTGAATATACCGCTAAAGAAACCTGAAACTGCACTCCATACTGACCTAACTACATTCCAAGCTGAAACAGCAAAGCCACCAATGGCACTAAATACTGTTGAAACTACTGAACTAACAGCATTAAATATTCCACCAAACCAAGCTGACAGGCCTTTCCATGCACCAATGACTAATTGGTAAGCACCGCGAATAATAGCCAAGATAAGTTGAAAAGCTACATTAATAATTGATCCTATTAGGTTAAATATAGATTGATAAAAACTAATTAATGGTTGGAAAGTTGTGACGAACCAGTTATAAGCGCCTGTTACTGCACTAGCTATTGTAGCGAAAACATTAGTTATAATCGTCACTATTCCATTCCATAAGCCACTAAAAAATTCTGTTATTCCGTTCCATATGGTTTTTGCACCCTCGACTGTGGAAGTCCATAACTCACTAAACCAAGTACCTAAACCAGTAAAGAACTGTTTAATAGCTTCAATTGACTGCGATAAGAAGTCTACAAAACTCTGCCACGCCTTTTTACCTGTTTCGGTTTGAGTGAAGAAATAAATCAAGCCAGCAACGACCGCTGCAATTGCCACAGCTATGGCAACAAATGGATTAGCAATAATTAAACCAAACAAGGCTTTTACTGGAACCATAGCCAATTTCGCAACTGTTCCAATAGTTTTAAAAGCATCTATTACTCCTAATATGCCTTTAGCTACCTTGAAAGCTGCAAATGCACTAGCAAGAACTACTAAAGTTCCTTTTAAGACTGACAGAGCAGTTTTACTTTCACTAATTTTTTTCAGAAAATCAGCTATATTTTTCGTAACTTCTGACAACTTTCCAGCAAATACAGCTATGCTCTTTGCTACGTTGTCTATGCTTGTTGCGTTTTTTGTTGTTTCTGTATTTATTCCAAGAAATGAATTTATGACGTTCCCTATAATAGAAACTATGGAATCAAATGCGCTTTTTATGTTATCCCAAGCCTCTAAAAACGCTAAAGTTGCTGCATTTTCTTGTAGTTTTTGAAACAAGTCTTGAAAATACTTAACTACATTTGCTACAGCTTTACCAGCACCTTTGCCCCAGTCGTCCATTTTATCAATTAAAGCATTAATAACAGGTGTTAAAGCCTCAAGAGTAGGAAGTAAGGCTTGTGATAAGTCTTCATTAAAACCAGACCAAGTGTCCCTTATAGTTTTTGTAGCACTGCCTGAACCGTCTGCTGCTTTTTGCATAGCTTTATCGAGCATATCCATTGAAACAGCACCGTCTGAAACAGCGTCATTGAATGAAGCATACTGCTTTAATTGTGGGTTCATTTGCATAACAGTGTCTTTTAAAGAAGCACTAAGAGCCGTGTTGTTATCTGTTAACTGACTGATATTTTCAGCAGTAACTTTTCCAGAAGCTGACATCTGACCATAAGCTTGGGCAACGCCTTTAAGATTTTCTCCAGTACCACCAAACGCTTGGTTAGCTTTTACTAATGCTTCTGTTTTACCAACAGCTGACTTAGCACTATCCCCTAAACCAATGAACGTTGTTGAAAGTTTTAAAGTATCTTCACTATTTGCGTTTGTATCTCTAGCGAGCTTCTGCATAGAATTGCTTACATAGTCGAATTCTTTTCCATTACCCTTGAACTTCATTGTATTTTTCAAGGCAATCATGGCTGTCTGGTTGTCCATTGCGTCGGATATCCAGCCTTTTAAGCCATTACCAACTGCACTAACAGCACTTGCACCAATTTGCCTGAATACACCTACAGCAATCTCTCTAAGACCGCTAAAGCGTGACTTCATGCCATCAATTCCGCTATTAACGCCTTTAGTGTCCATTTTAGCGTCAATGTCCCAAGAGCCTGATTTAATAGCACCCTCGACTTGCTTTATTTCGCCCTCTAGCCTGTTAGCTTGTGTTTCTGCTGTCCCTAAATCTCTAGTAAGTTGTAGCCATTTCTTTTGACCTGCTGACGTACCTTTGTCAACCGTAGAAAGTTCTTCTTTTAATTTTGTTGCTTTGTCACGTGATAAGGCCAACTGCGTTTGTAAGTTCTTCTGCAATTGCGCCATTTTACTGGTATTTGTTGGGTCAAGTTTTAGAGCGTCTCTTAAGTTTTTAGCTTCTCCTCTAAGCCCTGACATTGCGGTATTAACGCCTTTAAGTGAGTTTTCGAACTTTGTGGTATTACCATATATCTCGACCTCAAACTTTGCATTACTTGCCATTACATACCCTTTCTTTTACGCCTTTTCTCTTTTTCTTTTTCCTCTTTCTTCTTCTCTGCAATAAGTTCGATTATTTTATAAACAAGTTCTAGTTCCATTTCCATGAACTGTGTTATATCAATTTCATTATTGCCCAAAACAGTCAAAAGTTCTAAAGTTTTATTTTCCTTTACAGTATCTTTCTTTTTCTTAATTAATGAACTAGAAGAAAAGAAGACCATATCGTCTTCCGTTTCCTCTTTTTCTTGAATAAAAACAGTCTTACAGAAGATATTGATTAACTCGTTAGTTGTAGGAAGCTCTGTTTTGTCGTCTAATGCGTTTTGCAGTCCTCCGTTACAATCTACCCAAAGTATCAATAACTTGTCTGTAAAGCTCTCCATTTGCT
>SKEQ01001113.1_pt1 | contig 12532 bp, 9 predicted proteins | sample 4826751 | NCBI WGS metagenome assembly SKEQ01 (sample SAMN11008805, study PRJNA524170) | human gut metagenome | biome: Human fecal sample; material: Feces; isolation source: fecal sample from pouch patient p44 | host: Homo sapiens | place: Israel: Tel-Aviv | collected 2013-07-11 | reverse complement strand
AAAACGGTCGATGCCTTGATGTCTTTCAGGTCACCGATACCAAGATCTTTAAAGTAAGACAAATCTTTAACCTTGTCCCAATCAATGGTTTCCATATCAACAGAGACTGTTGAGGCTAATTTTTTCTCTGGAGTGACCTTATATTCGATACTGAAGCCAGCTGTGTCTTTCAGAGCCTTGTATTCTGAATCTGACTGCAAACCTTCATTGATAATTTTTGTCATTTCTTCAGGACTTAGATTAGCTGAGTTAGTGGCAATTTTTTCTGGTAGGGCCGATAAAACATCTAACTTTAATTTCTGAACCTTATCACCTTTTGTCGTGATGGTGTAGCGATGTTGATTGCCATTGATTTCTGCAGTGAGAACCTTGGTTTCTTCCTTTGCCTCACTGGTAACAGTTTCACTTTTTTCTATCGAAGTAGTGGTTGAGCTTTTTGATGTTTCTGTGGACTGGGACTTAGTAGCACAACCCGTCATCACAAAAAGCAAAGCTCCTAAAAAGCAGATTACCTTTTTCATTTGCTTTTATCTCCTATTTCTATTTTTCTAGTCTTAGCTCTTGCGGGTTTGCTTTGTTTAGCATGTCTCTTGGTCCTTCCAAGTGCTAGACTTGCACAACCGGACCAGATTGCTTCTCCAGTATTTGCTTCGACGAGTCCCGTGGTCCCTTCACCAAGTATGCCATCCCATTTGATGGATCCCAATAGTTTTTCAGCTATTCCCCAGATTGTTTCGGCTCCACCAACACCACTAGAGAAAGCACCGCTTGAAAAGAAAATGGAATCGGAACAGACCCAGCATCAGTTTAGAGAGTGGAATGAGGTACCTTCAGAACATGCAGGCTTTACAAACAATTAAAAAAATCAGTTCCGAGAACCTTCCTCCTATCCTGGTTCTTTCAGGAGATGACATCGGTCAGTTTGAGTGGATGAAAGAGCAACTTTTAAAGAAAGTAGGCTACGATTCATCTGATTTAAACTATTCTTATTTTGACATGAAGGAAACAGCTTATTCAGAAGTTGAGCTTGACTTGGTCAGCCTTCCATTTTTTGCGGATGAAAAAATAGTGATTTTGGATCATTTTGTCGATGTGACGACCGCAAAAAAAAGATACCTGACAGATGATGAATTGCAGTCTTTTGAAGGATACTTATCGGCACCTTTAGAAACGACTCGCTTGATTGTCATTGCGGAAGGAAAACTGGATAGCAAGCGAAGAATTGTCAAGCTCTTAAAAAGGGATGCCCAGTTGCTGGAAGCGACTGAATTAAAAGAGCAGGAGTTGCGTGCCCATTTCACGGAAGAGATCAAGTCTTTAGGGCTAGCGATTGATTCACAAGCCTTCGACCAACTTTTGATTAAATCTGGCTTTGATTTTAGTGAGATTCAGAAAAACTTGGAGTTTCTTAAAACCTACAAGGGAGCTTCAAGCATCACTATCACAGATATAGAAGAGGCTATTCCAAAGACACTCCAGGATAATCTGTTTGATCTGATCCAGATGATTCTAAAGAAACAAATTGATTCAGCCCGCAGTTTGGTCAAGGACCTTCGGCTGCAAGGAGAGGATGAAATCAAGCTTTTGGCCATTTTATTGAGTCAGTTCCGTATTTACACACAGGTCAAGCTGTTGAAGCAAGAGGGACGAACAGAATCCCAAATCGTTTCAGACCTATCAGAGCTGACCGGTCGAAAAGTAAATCCCTATCAAGTCAAATTTGCTCTAAGAGATAGTAGAGGGATATCTTTAAGCTATTTGGAGCAGGCGATTTGTCTTTTGATTGATACCGACTTCCAAATGAAATCGGGAACCTATGAGAAAGATTATCTATTTGATTTGGCTTTGCTAAAGTTGGCCAACCCATCTGTGTAAGCAGAATAGTTGAATAAATTAGATGATTGCGTTATCATTTTTATATACATAAAGAAATAGAGGTATTTTCCATGGCAATTATTTTACCAGATCTTCCGTACGCATACGATGCATTGGAACCATACATTGATGCTGAAACAATGCACTTGCACCATGATAAACACCATCAAACTTACGTAAACAATGCAAATGCAGCTCTTGAAAAACACCCTGAAATTGGTGAAGACCTTGAAGCTTTGTTTGCTGATGTAGAATCGATCCCAGCTGATATCCGCCAAGCGCTTATCAACAACGGTGGTGGACACTTGAACCACGCTCTTTTCTGGGAATTGATGACTCCTGAAAAAACAGCTCCTTCAGCAGAACTTGCAGCAGCAATCGATGAAGCCTTCGGTTCATTTGAAGAATTCCAAGCAGCCTTCACTGCAGCAGCAACCACTCGTTTCGGTTCTGGATGGGCATGGTTGGTTGTGAACAAAGAAGGGAAGCTTGAAGTGACTTCAACAGCAAACCAAGACACACCAATCTCAGAAGGGAAGAAACCAATCTTGGGCTTGGACGTTTGGGAACATGCCTACTATGTGAAATACCGCAACGTTCGTCCTGACTACATCAAAGCTTTCTTCTCAGTGATTAACTGGAACAAAGTAGACGAGCTTTATGCAGCAGCTAAATAAGCTTTCATAATAAAAAAAGTTTGAATCAAGAGGTCACTTAAAGGAGCCCCTCGATTCAGGCTTTTTATTTTTAGAATTACTCAAAGTAGAGTAAAATGATTCTCCTGTTTTGGGAGGGATATTTCTTGCGTTTATACCTGAAAATGATACACTAGAAGAGTATGTGAAAGTGAGGAGAAAGGCTTCCTACATAAGAAAGAAGCCGTGTCACTTTTTCTGAAAAAAACTGTACCTCAACAAAAGGGAGAATGAAAATGATAAGTATTACGATTACAAAAGGAGCAGTGGATACGCCACTTTATCTAAAAATGCTCAACCGCCACGGTTTAATTGCAGGAGCTACTGGTACAGGGAAAACCGTGACCTTAAAAGTCATAACTGAAAAATTAAGTCAGCAAGGGATTCCGGTGTTTCTAGCAGATATCAAGGGAGATCTTTCAGGTCTTGCCAAAGCAGGACAATGGACGCCAAAGATGGAAGAACGCTATAAACTACTTGGTATTACAGATCCTTTTGAACCGCAAGCTTTTCCAGTTCGCTTATGGGATGTCTTTGGTCAAGCAGGACATCCGGTCCGTGCAACGATTGAAGGAATGGGGTCTCTTTTGCTAGCTCGTTTGTTGGACCTCAACGAAACGCAAACAGGGATTTTGGCCATCGTCTTTAAATTAGCTAAAGAAAAAAATTGGCCTTTGATTGATCTGAAGGATTTACAGAGTCTTTTGAAGGAAGTCTATGACCATGCTTCAGACTATTCCGCTCAATATGGCAATATCAGTAAACAATCAGTGGGAGCTATTCAACGAAGCTTGTTAGTGCTAGAGCAAGAGGGGGCAGATCAATTCTTCGGAGAGCCAGCCTTGGACCTTCAAGATTTTATGCAATTGGACAGCAGTGGACGAGGATACATCAACATTCTATCAGCGACTCGTCTTTTCAACTCCCCTAAGCTCTATTCAACCTTCCTGATCTGGATGTTGTCTCGTCTGTTCGAGACCTTACCAGAAGTTGGAGATCTAGAAAAACCGAAATTTGTCTTTTTCTTTGATGAAGCCCACCTCTTGTTTAATGATGCGAGCAAGCTCTTCCTTGAAAAAGTTGAGCAAGTCGTTCGCCTCATCCGGTCTAAAGGAGTGGGGATCTACTTTATTACACAGAATCCTCAAGATCTCCCTGAGTCTGTATTGGCCCAGCTTGGGAATCGTGTTCAACATGCCTTGCGTGCCTATACGCCAAAAGAAATGAAGGCCATCAAGGTTGCTGCTCAAAGCTTCCGACCAAACCCAGAATTTGATACGGAAACTGTCTTGACGGAGTTGGGAACAGGGGAAGCTCTCGTTTCCTTCCTAAATGAAAAGGGGCAACCAAGTGTGGTTGAACGCTCCTATATTTTGTCTCCACAATCGAGCTTTGATTTGTTAAACGAGAGTGAACAGTTGGCCTTGATTACCAGCTCTCCTTTCCATCAAAAATATGCTGTTCGAGTAGACAATGAATCAGCTTATGAAAAATTGACTGAAAAATCTGCTAGAGAAGAGAAGGAAAAGGAGCGAGAAGAGGAAGATAAAGCAAGAGTTGCAGAAGAGAAGGCCAGTCAAAAACGGAGTCCGGGCCGTCCGCGGAAATCTAGTTTAGAAAAGGCCAAAGATTCCTTTATCAGTTCCTTGTTCCGTACCATTGCGCGTGAAGTGGCAAAACTGATCATGGGATCCTTTAAGCGGAAATAAGACAGTCAAAAGGGGATGGACTATTAGGAAAATGAAGAAGGATTGATCTGGAAATCGCTAAAAAATTTCTTCTAGAAGAAATCGTTTTCTGATCCGGAAACACCTTGTTATTTTAAAGAGAATCTTTTATAATTAACTTCATATGAAAAAAATATTTAATGTTCGATCGATCATGATTGTGTTGGGAATTTTACTATGTATAGGAGGAGTTGGAGCGTTAACTTACCTCCATCTTTATCAGGCTCCGGCCTCACCGCTTGCTCAAGAGGAAACGACAGCTCAACCAGTTGAGTCCAAGGAAGAGAAGCAGCCTCTCCAACCTCCTCGTGTCAAAACTCCTGAAGAAAAACAAGCTGTCATAGATCAAGATCGTGAAACCATGGAGAATTTAGGTCTTGTCTATGATTATGCCAATAAAGGCTTGGTAGAAGTTGTACAAGACTACATGGCTGAATATGGTATTGATCCTTCCCAAATCACCTTTACCTACAAAAATCCTGCGACAGGCCAACAGTTTTCAATGAATGAGTTGCAGCCGATGACAGCTGGAAGTACCTATAAACTCCCCCTCAATATGTTAGTCGTGGATGAAGTCGATGCAGGGAAATTAAATTTAACGGATGAATTTGATATTACCAATACTTACTACGAGTACCTTGGAGAGCACGATAATTATGTAGCTGCTTTCGGTGGCGCTATGACGATTCCAGATATGCAGCGGTATTCTCTTGTCTATTCAGAAAATACGCCGGCATATGCCTTGGCCGACCGCTTTGGTGGTATGGACAATGTTTACGGGAAGTATGAAAAATATGGGAAATCCCGTGCAGAAATAAAAACCATCAGTCCTGAAAACAAAACGACATCTGATTACTATATTCAAGTCTTAGACTATCTCTGGAATCATAAAGAAAAGTATGCGACCTTGCTAGAATTGATCGGAGAGTCCTTCCCAAATGAATACTACAAACGGTATTTACCAGATTTGATCATTCAGCAAAAACCTGGTTATGTAGCGGAAGCCCTCAATGTCGAAGCCATCGTTTACGAACAAACACCCTACCTCATCTCAATTTTTACAGCTGGTCTAGGGGGAACTACTCCAGAAAGTACGGAGATCAGTGGCTATGGTCTTCATTTACTTGGCCAACTCTGCTATGTGATCAATGAATGGCACCGTGTAAATGTCAATTAACGATTTAGAAGCTTTCCCAAAACAGTTTTGGGAAGGTTTTTTCTATGGAAAATATTGTTTTAATAGCTAAAATCCTGGTGACATTCTTTGAGGTCAGTAAATAAATATGATATAATAACTAAAGAACCTAAAGAAAGAATAGAAATGATTACAAAAGAAGATTATCAGTTGATTCGATCCCATCCAGCTTTCTCAGAAATTCCAGTTGAAAAATTCGATAAATTAGCTGTAGAAATCCATTATAGAGAAATTCCAAAGGGACAGATCCTATTTTTTGCTGGTGATAAGCGCGATCGTATCTTTTTAGTGGTGGAAGGCTATGTCCGCATTGAGGAGTTTGATTCTTCAGACACCTTCTCGTATATGGATTACATTAAAGAAGGAGCTGTCTTCCCATACGGTGGTATGTTTACAGATTCAACTTATCACTATACAGCCACTTCCATGACAACCGTAAAATACTTCAGTATTCCTGTTCAGCTTTATGAGGAAATTGTCCAGTCCAGTATGGAACAAGTTCTCTTCATTACGAGAAAGCTCTCAAAAATTCTGGAGTTCCAGGAGTTGCGGCTTCGTAATGTGGTCGCAGCCAGTGCCAGTGATCGTGTGATTCAATCCTTAGCTCTACTCTGTAAGGATTATCAAAAGTTTGGTCCAACCATCCCTTTTCCAATGAGCATGAAAGAGTTGGCTAGATTAGCTGCGACGACGAGGGAAACCGTCAATCAAGTGTTAAAGAAGCTCCTAGAAGAGGAGAGAATCGAGTACAAGCATAAGAAATTAACTTTTCTTGATCTTCCATTCTTTTTAGATAGTTTTGAAGAAGCCTAGTAGGGCTTCTTTTGGATTGAAGATAAAGTCTTCTGAAAAACTTTCCTTAGGTGAGTACGGACGTCAGCGAACTTCTACGAAGTTCCATGACTTAGTTTTGAACCTAAGGTTTCAAAACTCCCGAGTGCTTGAAATAATCATGTTTCAAGCACTTTTCTCACGGCGGAAAGTTTTTAAACTTCTTAAATGAAAAAATAATAAAAGTCACTTTTTGAAAATCATCTAGGTGTTTTATGTAAAATAAACTTTGTCTACATTCAAGAAGAAGCCTAGTAGGGCTTCTTTTATTTTCTGTCAAAAACGTTAAAAAGTTTCAAAAATCAAATAAAAAAATATTTACTCACAAAAAGAATATATTTAGCAAAATATCCAAAGAAAGCGGTTCATTTTTCATAAAACGAGGGTAATATTTAAAAAAGTGTCAAATTCTTGGCATTCGTAATGGAAGATTGGTTGTGAAAGCGGTACCAATTGGTGATAAAATGAAACACGTAAACGGGATTAGCTAAGCTAAACCGCAAGAAAAAAGGAGGACTATAGATGTCTACACACCCAATTCATGTTTTCTCAGAAATTGGAAAACTGAAAAAAGTTTGTTTGCACCGTCCAGGTAAAGAGTTGGAAAACTTGATGCCTGACTATCTTGAACGTCTTCTTTTTGATGATATTCCATTCTTGGAAGATGCTCAAAAAGAACACGACGCATTTGCTGAAGCACTTCGTAACGAAGGAATCGAAGTACTTTATCTTGAGCAGTTGGCTGCTGAATCATTGACTTCTCCAGAAATTCGTGATCAGTTCATCGAAGAATACCTTGAAGAAGCAAACATTCGTGGACGCCAAACAAAAGTTGCGATCCGTGAATTGCTTCACAGCATTGAAGACAACCAAGAATTGGTTGAAAAAACAATGGCAGGGGTTCAAAAAGCTGAACTTCCAGAAATTCCTGAAGAAGCAAAAGGATTGACAGACCTTGTTGAATCTGACTATCCATTTGCAATTGACCCAATGCCAAACTTGTACTTCACACGTGACCCATTTGCTACAATTGGTAATGCAGTATCATTGAACCACATGTACGCAGATACACGTAACCGTGAAACTTTGTATGGTAAATACATCTTCAAATACCACCCAGTTTACGGTGGAAAAGTTGAACTTGTCTACAACCGTGAAGAAGATACTCGTATCGAAGGTGGAGATGAGTTGGTACTTTCTAAAGATGTATTGGCAGTTGGTATCTCACAACGTACTGATGCTGCATCAATCGAAAAATTGTTGGTAAACATCTTCAAGAAGAACGTTGGCTTCAAGAAAGTATTGGCCTTCGAATTTGCTAACAACCGTAAATTCATGCACTTGGATACAGTATTCACAATGGTGGACTACGATAAATTCACAATCCACCCTGAAATCCAAGGTAACCTTCGCGTCTTCTCTGTAACTTATGAAAACGAACAATTGAAGATCGTTGAAGAAAAAGGTGATTTGGCTGAATTGCTTGCTGAAAACCTTGGTGTAGAAAAAGTTACGTTGATTCCATGTGGAGATGGCAACATCGTTGCTGCTGCGCGTGAACAATGGAACGACGGATCAAATACTCTTACAATCGCACCTGGTGTGGTAGTAGTATACGACCGTAACACTGTTACCAACAAGAAATTAGAAGAATACGGACTTCGTTTGATCAAGATCCGCGGAAGTGAATTGGTTCGCGGTCGTGGTGGACCTCGTTGTATGTCAATGCCATTCGAACGTGAAGAAATCTAATGTAGAAGACCGAGAGCTGGTCTTGAGGGATCAGCTCTTCCTTCTTACTGATCAATACTAGAAAGAAAATAGGAGACAAATAGAATGACAAATTCAGTGTTCCAAGGACGTAGCTTCTTGGCAGAAAAAGACTTTACACGTGCAGAGTTAGAATACCTTATCGGACTTTCAGCTCACTTGAAAGACCTTAAAAAACGCAACATCCAACACCACTACCTAGCTGGTAAAAACATTGCGCTTTTGTTTGAAAAAACTTCAACTCGTACTCGTGCAGCCTTCACTACTGCAGCCATCGACCTTGGTGCTCACCCAGAATACCTTGGTGCAAACGACATCCAACTTGGTAAAAAAGAATCTACAGAAGATACTGCTAAAGTTCTTGGACGTATGTTTGACGGTATTGAATTCCGTGGTTTCAGCCAACGTATGGTTGAAGAATTGGCTGAATTCTCAGGTGTTCCAGTATGGAATGGTTTGACTGACGAATGGCACCCAACTCAAATGCTTGCAGACTACTTGACTGTTCAAGAAAACTTTGGACGTTTGGAAGGTTTGACACTTGTATACTGTGGTGACGGACGTAACAACGTTGCAAACAGCCTTCTTGTAACAGGTGCTATCCTTGGTGTGAACGTACACATCTTCTCACCAAAAGAACTCTTCCCAGAACAAGAAATTGTTGAATTGGCAGAAGGATTCGCAAAAGAAAGTGGCGCTCATATCTTGATCACTGAAGATGCTGACGAAGCTGTGAAAGGTGCAGATGTACTTTACACTGACGTTTGGGTATCTATGGGTGAAGAAGACAAATTTGCAGAACGCGTTGCCCTTTTGAAACCTTACCAAGTAAACATGGAATTGGTTAAGAAAGCTGATAACGAAGACTTGATCTTCTTGCACTGCTTGCCAGCTTTCCACGACACAAACACTGTTTATGGTAAAGATGTTGCTGAAAAATTCGGCGTTGAAGAAATGGAAGTTACTGACGAAGTGTTCCGTAGCAAATATGCTCGTCACTTTGACCAAGCTGAAAACCGTATGCACACAATCAAAGCAGTCATGGCGGCTACTCTTGGTAACATGTACATTCCAAAAGTTTAAGACTTTATAACCGTATACCAACAGCTATAGGGGCTGGACTGCTAGCTTTAGTCCTGCCCCTATTTTTTATAGAAAGGGAAAATTCATGTCAAGAAAAATCGTCGTTGCTTTGGGAGGAAATGCTATTCTCTCATCTGATCCTTCTGCAAAAGCTCAACAAGAAGCACTTGTAGAAACAGCTAAACACTTAGTTAAATTAATCAAAAATGGGGATGACTTGATCATCACTCACGGAAATGGTCCTCAAGTAGGAAACCTCTTGCTCCAACACTTGGCTGCAGATTCTGAAAAGAACCCAGCTTTCCCACTTGATTCATTAGTTGCTATGACCGAAGGAAGCATTGGTTACTGGCTTCAAAATGCTCTTCAAAATGCTCTTCTTGAAGAAGGCATCGAAAAAGATGTGGCTTCAGTTGTCACTCAAGTCGTTGTGGATAAGAACGACCCAGCTTTCGTTAACCTCAGCAAACCAATTGGCCCATTCTACTCAGAAGAAGAAGCAAAAGCAGAAGCTGAAAAATCAGGAGCAACCTTCAAAGAAGATGCTGGTCGTGGCTGGCGTAAAGTTGTTGCTTCACCAAAACCAGTGGATATCAAAGAAATCAATACCATTCGTACTTTGTTGAACGACGGTCAAGTCGTTGTTGCAGCCGGTGGTGGCGGTATCCCAGTTGTGAAAGAAGCAGATGGTAGCCTATCTGGTGTTGAAGCTGTTATCGACAAAGACTTTGCATCACAACGTTTGGCTGAGTTAGTAGAAGCAGACCTCTTCATCGTTTTGACAGGTGTAGACTATGTCTTTGTGAACTATAACAAACCAGATCAAGAAAAATTGGAACATGTCAATGTCGCTCAATTGGAAGAGTACATCAAACAAGACCAATTTGCACCAGGAAGCATGCTTCCTAAAGTAGAAGCTGCGATCGCCTTTGTAAATGGTCGTCCAGAAGGAAAAGCAGTCATCACTTCACTTGAAAACCTTGGCGCTTTGATTGAGTCTGAAAGCGGAACAATTATCGTTAAAGACTAATTCATGCACATGAGGAGGGGAGTAAATCTTATTTTTACAGGATTTTGTATAAAGATTCTCCCCTTGTTTTTTCTAAAAAAGATTAGGAAAAACTAGTTTTTTAATCTTAAATATGATAAAATAAACATATAGGTAAGCGCTTTCTAAAAGATAAACCTTTTGAAAGAGTCACTCAAACTTTGTTGCGTTAGGAGGATAAGCAAATGAGTGAAAAAGCGAAAAAAGGGTTTAAGATGCCTTCATCTTATACCGTATTGTTAATCATCATTGCCATTATGGCAGTGTTAACTTGGATTATTCCAGCTGGTCAATACAAAGTTGACGATGGTGGTGCCATCATCGCAGGTAGTTATGAAGCTGTGAAACAAAATCCTCAAGGGATTTGGGACGTCTTGATGGCCCCAATCAATGCCATGCTTGGTAAAGCACCAACCAGTGCAGCCATTGACGTAGCCTTCTTTATCTTGATGGTCGGTGGTTTCCTTGGTGTTGTGAACGAAACAGGTACCCTTGATGTAGGGATTGCTTCTATCGTTCGTAAATACAAAGGCCGCGAAAAAATGTTGATCTTGATCTTAATGCCATTGTTTGCCCTTGGTGGGACAACTTATGGTATGGGTGAGGAAACCATGGCCTTCTATCCACTTCTTGTACCTGTTATGATGTCTGTTGGTTTTGACAGCTTGACAGGGGTAGCCATTATCTTGCTTGGTTCACAGATTGGATGTTTGGCATCTACCTTGAACCCATTTGCGACAGTTATCGCATCTGATACTGCAGGTATCTCAAGTGCTTCAGGTCTCTTACTTCGTGTGATCTTCTGGATCGTATTGACAGGACTTAGCACATATTATGTATACCGTTATGCAGATAAGGTTCAAAAAGACCCAACCAAATCTCTCACCTATGCAACTCGTGAAGAAGATTTGAAACACTTCAACGTTGATAGTGGCGAAGAAATTCCTTCACAAATGAACAAGAAACAAAAACGTGTCTTGCTCGTCTTCATTTCAACATTCGTCATCATGGTTGCTGGATTTATCCCATTCAAAGATTTGGGTATTACATTCTTTGACAGCTTTAACGAGTCTCTCCATAAAGTTCCTTACCTTGGTCAATTGATCGGTAACACAGATGCTCTTGGTACTTGGTATTTCCCTCAAACAGCTATGCTCTTTGCCTTCATGGGAATCCTTGTTGGTATCATTTATGGCTTGAAAGAAGAACAAATCATTTCATCCTTCATGAATGGTGCAGCTGACCTCTTGAGTGTTGCTATTATCGTAGCAGTAGCACGTGGTATCCAAGTCATCATGAATGACGGTATGATCACTGCAACAATTCTTCACTGGGGTGAAGAAGGACTTAAAGGTCTTTCATCTCAATTGTTCATTGTCTTGACTTACATTTTCTACTTGCCAATGTCATTCTTGATTCCATCATCATCTGGTCTTGCCAGCGCGACAATGGGTATCATGGCACCTCTTGGTAAATTCGTCAATGTACCAGCTAGCTTGATTGTTACAGCTTACCAATCTGCATCTGGTGTCTTGAACTTGATCGCACCAACTTCAGGTATCGTAATGGGAGCTCTTGCTCTTGGACGTGTTGAATTGAGTGCATGGTGGAAATTCATGGGTAAATTGGTCGTAGCGATTGTAGTGATTACCATTGCCCTTCTTCTACTAGGAACTGTGGTTCCATTCTTGCAATAGAATAAAGTAGGTGTTTCATGAAAAATAGAATAAAGGACGATGTAAAAGAGCAGTTTTTAACCTCTCTTCAAACCATCATTTCTTATCCTTCGGTTTTAAACGAAGGCGAAAATGGAACACCGTTTGGACAAGCTATCCAAGATGTCCTTGAGAAAACGTTAGAAATTGCTCAAGAAATGGGCTTTCAAACTTATCTAGATCCTGAAGGATACTATGGATATGCAGAGATCGGTCAGGGGGAAGAACTCCTGGCCGTTCTTTGTCACTTGGATGTTGTTCCAGCCGGTGATTTAGAAGATTGGCAAACGCCACCTTTTGAGGCAACTCTGAAAGATGGATGGTTGATTGGACGTGGGGTACAAGATGACAAGGGGCCATCCCTTGCGGCCCTTTACGCAGTTAAGAGCCTGCTCGACCAAGGAGTTGTATTTACCAAACGGATTCGCTTTATATTTGGTACAGACGAGGAAACTCTCTGGCGCTGTATGAATCGCTACAATCAGATAGAAGAAAAAGCAGATCTTGGCTTTGCTCCAGATTCGTCCTTCCCATTAACCTATGCTGAAAAAGGCTTGCTTCAAGTGAAGCTCCATGGACCAGGCTGGGAGGAT
>SKEQ01001106.1_pt1 | contig 12574 bp, 13 predicted proteins | sample 4826751 | NCBI WGS metagenome assembly SKEQ01 (sample SAMN11008805, study PRJNA524170) | human gut metagenome | biome: Human fecal sample; material: Feces; isolation source: fecal sample from pouch patient p44 | host: Homo sapiens | place: Israel: Tel-Aviv | collected 2013-07-11 | reverse complement strand
TATCAGTCGATACTCTTTTATGCGATAATGTGATTGCTTCTAAAATCATTTTTGAAAAAGAAGCAAAAGATATTTTTTCAGACTGTGATGAATACGAAGTACGTTTCTTAGTAGATTTAATGAAGTCTGCTAAAATAGCGTTTCATAAAGACAAGGATATACGCAATCAATTTCAAAAATAACCGTAGCTGTAAGGCACATAAATGTGTTTTACAGGCTACGGTCTTTTTATAGCATTTATCCTACAATCTTCCAGTTACTATCCTTATGTAGCACTAACTCATACTGCGATACCTGCGTCGCTTTTGTCTGATTATCAAGGAATTTTACGGCAACCTTAACTTTCACATTGTCCCCGTCCTTTGTAAAGATAGGGTTTACCAGTTCAGAATAAAGGTAGTCCCTGCCGATAGGTTCAATCACATTTCCAGCTACATAGTAGGCAAGCTCTTTTTCTGTGGCTGTTGGATAGAGCTTAAAGAATGTTTCCAAAAAAGCGGTAGCGTCATTGACAGTATCAGCGTCCACGCTTGCGTCTGCTTCTGGTGTCTTTGGCTCATAGTCTGATTTTTCGATTGCTGGTGCAAGGGTAGGGTTCTGAATGATTACCATATCCCCGTCAGCGTCCACATGGACTTTTACAGTATAGGTTGCCTTGACATTACTTGTCTGTTCTCCCTCTTTTATCTGCTGATCTACTTCGTAGGTAGCAGAAAAAGTGTCCGTTCCCGACTGTTCAATACTCCATACAATCACATCTGTAACTGTGGAGTTAGTCGGTATATCGGTTCTAATTGTATCTATATTCAAGTCCTGCAATTCCTTTGTCAGATAACCGCTGATTGTCTGCGTCCTTGATTCAATCGCTTCTTTGCTGTTATTCCATGTGTAGTAGGACTTCGCAAAGTTTTTCACGAAATTTTCTATCCCGTTGGTGTCCTGCAAGCGAAGCTCTATGATTTCTTTTTCATGGGTTGTGTGCTGGTCGATAGCGGTAAAGTTCTTATACACCCCAAAACTCACGCTTGCGATAAGCACCACCCACAATGCAATCACGGTTTTCTTATGTGTGCCTACCTTGACAGTACGCACCTTTTTTTCTTTTGGTTCTTTGATAGTTTCTGTCTGTTTCTTATTCTTCTTAAACATATTTTCTAAGTCCTTTCTATTGTTTTACTCGTCCTGCACCGATTAAGTGCTGTTGCCAGTAACTACTGCTTAGGTCTGCATATCCTATCGGGTCGCCTGCATGGTACATTTTGTTATTTCCCACATAGATACCGACGTGGGTTACATACGAACCAGCGTTATAAGTGGAATGGAAAAACACCAAGTCCCCAGCCTTTGCCTGCGAGAGTGGCAGATGTTGGGTTGCGTCATACTGTGCTTGTGCCGTTCTCGGTAAAGAGATACCAGCTTTTCCATAGCACCATTGCGTCAGTCCCGAACAGTCAAAAGAAGTATTCGGGTTACTGCCCCCATACACATATTTCCAGCCTTGATATTTCAACGCTTCATTCATTACCTTTTGTGCCAATTCTCCCGATACCTGCGGAACAGTTAAATACTGATTAACTAATTCCACATAGAACATATTTCCATAGCCATACCGCCAGCCCCCATTCTTCGCAACAGCTATCGGGTTAGTATAGGTTACTTTCTTTCCACCCGATTTTTCACGGGCGAAGCTCTCTGCAAGATTAAAAGTATGTTTCTTTCCTTTTCCTGCCACATATCCCACATAGCCACCGCCATAGTTATAGGACTGTATCGCTACATTCAAATCGTCGATACCTTGATTTTTACAGGAAGAAAGCAGGGACGCAAAATACTTACACCCCTGCTTGATTGAGCTTTCCGTATCTAAGGAATTAGGCGGTAAACCAAGACTTTCCGAACTCTGCATAACATCTTCTGCCGTACCGCCACTTTCTACTTGAATGATAGCCAGTAGCACATTGACATACTCGGAGATACCGTTTTCTCTGGCGTATTTTTCAACCATAGGCTGATGTTTCAAGACTTCTGCGGATAAGTTCATACCCGTAATGTCAGAAGAAAAATTGCTGTTCTCGTCGTCGCTGTCCGCACTAATCAAGACACCAAAGAAAAGGACTATGGAAAAGAGGATAGGAAACAGACTGCCAATAAGAGCGATATGTTTCAGTTTCATTTTTTCTTCTGTCCTTTCTTCGTTACAAGGTTACGGTTCTTCTCTGTGGTCTGCGTCTGCTGAACCTTTGTCCTGCGGTCTTTGGTGTCATTCTGGCGTGTTTCCTTTGATACCACTTTTTCTACATTCTGCTTATGTACTGGCTGTGCAGGTTGGGTCGCTTTCCTATCAGAAGCACCAGAAGATAACGGACGTTCTTTGATAACATTTGTCTTGACTGGTTCACTTGCTTTCGGAGTTGGAGCTGTGGCAGGGCGTTTGACTTCCTGCATTTTTTCCGCACTCGGCTTTGGAATGGTTGAAGCGGTGGCTGGTCGCTCATGGGGACGGGTAGCTCCCGTTGTCTCTGATCCGTCAGCCTTTCGCTGTGCCTGCCTTGCTTCTTGTGCCTTTTGAAGTTCCATTCGCTTGTCTGCGATATTTTTCTTACGCTGTTCCTGCCTTTCCAATCGCCCCGTCTGTCTGGACTGCTGTTCCTGCACCATGCCACGCTTGAAGTCTGATACGCTGGACTTTGCCTTTTCCTTTGCGGAATACACCGCATAAGCGGTCTGTGTCGGCATATCCTTGATATTTTCTTTGACAGCATTTGCCTTGTCTTTCACTTTATTTTTCGTATCTAAGACAGCACCCACCTTTGAACCTGCACGATTTCCAAAACTGGAAGAAGTGTTACTTCGTGAAAAAGTACGTTTATCTTTTTGAGGATTACTCCTTGAAGAACCATTCCTCGATAGCATAGCTCCTGTAACCGCACCTGTGCCAGCTCCAACCATACTTCCATGACTAACAGCTCTAGCCATGCGTCGCTCCATGCTTCTAGCCCTATGTCGCATAAACAGATATGGTCTGCGGAAAATTCTTCGCCCCATGCTTTGACTGTCGCCAGCATTAAGTGAGAACATACTCATTAAGTCGCCCAGCTTCATGTAGATACCTGCAAAACATACTATCTGCAAGAACGCCACCATGAAAAACGGATAGTCCGTGGAAATGTTATAAAACATACTGGAAATGCTGAACGCCACCGTTACAATGAGCGTTATTCCTGCCCGTGTCATTATGGTATTAAATACCCTCACGATTGCCTGCTTTGCCATACTTTCATAGCTCGGTATCATAGAGAGCAGGAAACTAATCGGCAGGAACATAGCGAAGATAATAAAAAGTATCTGGCTGAACAACATCATGCCCGTAAGCAAGAATACAAATATTGTGATACCTAAGTTGAAGAACAAGAGGAAGAACACCATACCCAAACGATTTACCACCTGCGGTATCGTCAGATTGTTGTTGTCGTTATCCTCGATTTCTGTTTTTACGACTTCCTCTCTGGTCTTTCCGTCCTCGTCCTCTGGGCTTGCCGATACCAGAGCTTCTACACGGTCTGTACCGATTTCCTCTGCGTTGCTGTTCCCGAATTGAAGCAAGAGCCACGGCTGTTCCACTTGAATAGAAAATAGGCTGTCCCGTATCAAGTCCACGCTGTCCTTGCCCTCGCTGTCAGAGTTTGGGAGCATGATTTTTGTTCCCAAATCAAGTGAAGCGGTACTAATATCACTTGAAAATTCATTTATCTTCTTGATATAGTCGGGAGCATAGGCAATAAACGAAGCGGACAGCACGAACACCACAACAAAGTTGATAACAGCGTGAAGTGCCTTGCTGGTTTCCCGTTTGATAAGTCCCGTATAGGCTACATAAAGTCCCACCACTAAGATAATGAGAAGCAGGAAACCAACATAGAAGCCCGTAGAAGAAAAGCCGTTCTCGGTAACGCCTGCTAAAGTCTGTATGCTCTTTCCGATACTGTCTGCCATATCATTGATAAAATCCAGCTTATAGGCTTCCTGTACCACATAGCCCGTTGCATTGCTTAAATAAAGGCTTATCGTCCAGACAAAGTTGGTAATACAGTAAAGCCCATATTGTACCGATTTTCCAATTCCGTCCAGCCAGTTCCACGGCAACCACGACCAGCTATTATCTACATAAAAATCAAGCTGGTAGTTGGAAAGCGGATATTTAGAGTAAAGATTTTCTGCGTTTATGGTATCGTCCACAAGCCCCGTCGCATGAGCCACCGTCCCCAGAAGTGAAAGCAGGATAAGGGAAAGTGCCACGACAAACAGAGCCATTTTGAGAAAGTGGAAAATCTTCTTTTTTGTGAACACACCTTTTATCCTTTCTTTCATCACTCCACCTCATTTCTCTGCACGGGCGGTCTGGTATCAAAGGCATGTAGCAGTTCTTCAAAGACGGGGTGTATCTGCACCACGCCGACACGTCCGTATAAGTCCTGCAATAAACATTGTCCGTTCTCCAAATCACGAAGCCGTTTCTGGTTGTTCTCGTCGTCTTTGTCGATACCGAAAAATTCTAGGGTCTGTTTTATCTCGTTGATGTCCGTACTTCTAAATGCGAATTTCAAGCCGATATTGTTTTTCAGACTTTCCTTTGACACGTCGCCAGAGGATTGTGTAACGAAATAAACGCCTGCCTGCATAGCTCGTCCTGCACGAACCAGCTTGTTAGAGAGCGTTTCTCCTTGTGCCACATTTAAGAACGCCCACGCTTCGTCTAAATCGACAATCTTAAAAATGCTTCTGTCGGAATGGATAAAATCAAGGGCAAAGGTACTAATCACAATCAGCATAGACACCGACAATAATTCAATGGTCGTGTATTCCTCAAAAGTCGTATCTTTATCTGGCAATACAAGGTCGGCTACTTGAATAATGTTGAGCTGGTTATCCAGACTGATTGCATTTTCTACCGTTCCGTCTGAAAACAGCAGGTGTGCAAAATCATAGTCTGTGAAGCTGTCGATATGGTCTGCGATATTGCGTGAGATTGTAGTATCTTCTTTTCTCAATTCCTCAATAACGTGTAACAGTCCTCTTTTTTCGCTCTGGGTAACGGAGCGTACTGCTTTACGAAGTACGGGGAATTTTTCGCCGTCCCTAGAGGAAATACCCGTAATGAATGTCAAGATGTCGATTGCCAGACTTTCAGCGTCTTTTACATTCTTCATAATCACAAACGGGTCAAGAAGTCCTGCATTGTCCTTGTCGCTGGTAAGATTTACGATATTGATTTCATGGGCGATTTCTGGAAGTGTTTCTTTCCAGTTGCCACGCTCTGATTTTGGGTCTAGGATAACCGCTTGTCCCCCAAAGAGAACAGAGTAGTACACCAGAAGATTGTTGCAGAACGACTTCCCACCGCCAAGCGAACCGACAAAAGCAGAAGCTAAAGCGTTGGTAACTGTTCCTTTTACTCCCTGCGAAGCTAAAGACGGTTGCAGGTACACATTTCTTCCCGTATCAATAGAATAGCCCATATAGATACCCGTGTTTTCCCCTAACTGCTGTGTAGCACCGAAGCCAAGCCCTGCCAAGAAGTCTGATTTTACATACTGCACATAGTCATTGATATATCGCTTGCTGGCAGGTAAAAATTCAGAATGAAGCCCCAGCATATCCCCAGCAGGACGCACCAGCTTCACATTGAGGTCGTCGTAAAAGTCCTTGACTTCATCACAACGGCGTTTCAGCTCGTCAAGATCGGGTGCAGACACCCGTATGACGTAGCTTAACTTATACATACTTTCTTTGCTTTGGTCTAAGTCCGTTTCCAGCTCGTCCACGCTGTCTAAAGCGTCCACCACATTTGAGCTGGTTTCACTTCCTGCTTGATAGGCGTGATTATCAAGGTCTTTCAATTCCTTTTTCTTGTTGCGGACGGTCGTTAATGCTTTGCGATTTTCCACGATTTCTACATTCATAGAAGTATCGACGGGAAATGTGAACTGCTGTTGCTGGAAATAGAAGATTTCAGACGACGGAAAATCAAGCTCCCCCACAATCGCATTGACGGTAAAATAGGACACATAGCTTTCCTTGTCCTCGTGTTCCAATCGCAAATACCGCTGGCTTTCCTCAATCACACACCTTGTCGGACGGATAAGGTCGTAGTATTTTATCAGCGTTTCTTTCTTATAGTTCTTCTTTGGTAGCTGGTACTCATAATCTTCATAGGCGATACCGTCCCTGCCGTAAAGATGTTCCATGAGATACCCAAAATCATGGATTTCCAAGCGACGCACCTTAAAGCGACGGGAGATTTTATTTTCCAGTAACTTTTCCATTTTCATATAACGGTTGATTTCATCATTCGGCATGGAAACAAAGTCATTCATCAGCGTGTGGTTCACTTCATGGAGAAATTCCTTGAACGTCAGCCACGCCGATTTTTTGATGTTCTTCAGATTGAGCTGTTCTTCCGTAACCATGAGCTTAAAGCCAAGAAAAAAGCGATAGTCCACTTGATTGCCCCCAATCATAGATACTAACGCTTCGGTCTGTTCGTCTATCTTCTGGACTGCCACCTCACGAAGTTTCCCCGTAACCAGCTTTTTTGACTGTTCCTGCATACTTCTAATTGAGCTTTCTGTGGCAATCTGCAAGGCATGAATTTTACCCTCACGGGACTGTGCGATAAGCTGTCGGAAACTGTCATGCACGATAAATTTCTGCTCTGCAGATAAAAAAGAATAGTTATATGGTATCAGCTCATAGTAGGCGAACACCTCATTGTCCTTATTCCAGACAAGGTTGTTGTCAATATATTTTATCGGGAACATACTTCACACTCCTTACTGCCGTGATTGTTTCATTCAATGTCTGTTTATGCAGTTTTACGGCTTTTCCTGCATAAGTGATTTTCGGTCGCAGGGCATAGGTTATCTGTGATTTCAAAAAGCTGTACGGCTTCTTTCCGTCAAAGGTTTTCTGCGACATAAACCAAGTGAGAGCAACGGGAATACCAAAGTATTTGAGAAATGCTCCCTCAATCATGGAAAGTGGGGGAATATCCCCAAACAGAATGATGATAAATTCCGTAATCACAAACCATGTAATCTGTGTAAAGGTAACGGGAAAGGGTAAGTTAAAGTCATTGATTGCATACAAGACTTTTTCCACGTTCCAGATACCCGTATAAGATTTAATCTTTTTCAAGTTCTTTCAGCTCCTTTCGTAAGTTCTTCAAAGAGAAAAGGACAGCCATGTTTCAGACTGTCCCTTAAAGAGAAATACGCTGTCAGTAGCAACAATGCTGTTGCTGATCTTCCAGCGTTAATATGGTATCTCGCACATACCTCGGCTTGTTTCAATGAAGCAACCGCCCATATCCAAATCTCGCCCGTAGGCTTCATAGTCAATATAGTTCTGTAAGCTGGGTGGAATATCCCCAAGTGCCTGCAATTCGTCTATGTAGTAGTAGGCAACATCTGTCATGGTTTCACAGTCGGGATAATAGTAAATATCGTCTTTGTGTTCCACGACTTCTTCCAGCGTTCCATAGTGGCTGATAAATTCGTCCAGACACTCTACGATATAGTCGGGAAGTTCCTCTATCATTTCATACATCTCATTGAGTTCTTCAATGGAAACATATTCCCCTATGTCAATAGGGAAGTTGTCGGTATCATGGATAGCGTATTCCTCATACTGTTCATTCAAGCCGATTTTTTCTGTTACATCTTCCTCGTCAATGGGGAAAGTGAACCAAGCACCGACTAAATATCCCTCATTGTATTTGCCAAGATTAGCAATATAAACCGCCATATCATCAATCATAAGCACCACCTCTTTTCCTACTCTGGCAATTCAAAGACACTATGTTCCGTTACAAGATAGCGTCTGTTTTCCAGTAAGTGAGAAGCGTAGGCTTCAAAGTCAAAATAGTATGCTTGACAGTCCCCGGACAGATGTTTAAATGTGGGGTCGTTCATCAGCTTTTGCCTTGCAACATCAATCATGCTTTTACAATCGTGATAAACCGTAATCACGTTCCTGCAAATATAAAGTGCTTCTAAGTTCTCAAACACGGTAAGAAGTGCTACATATTCTTCTTGCATATCGGCTGATAGCTGGCGGTACATAAAATCTAATTCGTTAATCTGATACACGCTTGTTTGTTCGTGGACTTCATCAGCATAAGGCAACACCTTTTCGATAATGCGGTAATCCCCACTTTCTGCACCGACACCTAGCTTTTCTTCAAACTCGGCAACATCTATCGGCAGGTCAAACCAGTACGACGTTGTTTCTTCGCCAGTTGTTCTTCCCGTTTCCACCAGCACCCTTGTTTCCTGCATTGTTCCTCACGTCCTTTCTGTTGTTTCATCACATCTTTTAAGGTCTGGTACGACATACCAAACACATACTTTGAAAAATCTTCCAACTGCTTTTCATCATAGTCAGCAGAGTTCAGCAGTTTCATTTCATGCCACACTTTCCGCTTGTAAGAGGGCAGGTCGGAAAGATATTCACAGCCGATTTTTGCCTGCATATCCTTAAAAATATCGTTCATTTCATCACTCCAATCTGAAATTTAGGTAAGAAAAAAGCAGTCAATCCTAAGACTAACTGCTTTGTGTAGATATGAACTTATAAAATTTTAGTTTATGATATAGCAACATCATTTAATGTCCTCTGTGTTTTGCTTTTTTCTTTTGTTGCTTCAACTTAAACTTTTGTTCTGCTTCCATTTGCTTTTTATGTTTGGAATTAGATTTATATTCTTCTTTTTTTAATTCATGTTGTAATTTTAAAGCTTGTTGCGATTTTGTCCCAATTCCATTGTTCTGTAATTGTTTCTTTACATCTCTAAGAACTCTTTTAGGATTTTTCTTATCCTTTTTTACAATCGTTTCAACTGCTGGACTAAATTGTAAATCATAATAATGTTTCAACACAAATTCTTGAATATCATAATCTTTTGGCTCTGCACCAAATGTTACCTTTGCTACGGAAAGTTTTCCATCACAAATTCTTTCAAAAACTCCAACCCAAAAAGGTTCTGCAAAATACACAGTCAATTTACATTTTATTGTCTTCATATCAATCCCTCCTTGTTTATTTCCAAACAAAGAACGGACAACCCGGAGGGGCAGGTTACTTACCCTATAAAAATAGGACGGCTGGGCTACCTACCAGCTCTCACATAATAAAATGCTTTGCGTTTTTATCTTTGTCATTTTAGATAATCGTTTTTGATTGATTATCTCTCTTAAAAATTATACCATTTCCATATCAGCACTACAATAAAATTTTATGCACCGATAATCTTGTTGAATAGCTCTAACAGCACATCTTTCACACCGCCAGCATTGAATACCAATCCGACAGCAACAAGGGCAACTACCAAGAAGCCAATGAGCTTTGAAAACTCACGTTTGAACCCTAAGTAGATACCGATAACCACAATCGCCATAAGCACTAAGCTCTGTGCGTTGCTTAAAAACCATTGATACAAATTTTGCCCGAAATTCATTTAATTGTCCTCGCTTTCATTTAATTGTTTCATTTTATAGTCAGCTTCTTTGCCAACACTCAAAATACACATCAATACTACGCCGATACCCATTCCCATAGATACCAGCAGGAAGTCTTTTCCTAATTCCCACATTTTTTATCACTCCTAACTTTCCACTAAATCTTTTGCAGGGGTCGTCTGCTGTTTGATTATCATTTCATGTTTTTCACTCAAGGTTGCCTGCTGTTCGATTGTTTCCATGTAGTCTGTACCGTTTCCCTTATCAATCTTTTTCAGCATTTTCAAGGTCGGGGCTACCTGCCGTTGCACCCACCGCAATGTACGGTCTAAGGTATAAGGCTCTGGCTTTGTCGTTAGTTTCAGACTTTGCCGATTATCCCCGATAAACCACGCCCAGCGGTCATTGAGTTTCCAGTCATTTTTTCGCTTGTCTGGTTCTTCATCAACAAACCGTACATACTGATTGATGATAGAAAAGGCGGTCTGCTCTGCGTCATAATACGTCAGCAAATCTCGTACTGCATAATAAGCTCGTTCATTGCGAAGCCGTATCTCAAAACGGTTGATAATATCCGCTTCTTCCAGCGGTGTCCCTAATTTAACGTACTGCTCATAGTCCTTTTCATAGATACAGAAATACACATCTGATTTCAGCGAACCAAGATAAAGAGTACGTCCCATATATTCTCTGTCGTCCTCTCTATGCTTGATAAGCTCGCCCGACTGGTAAAACTTATAACTTCTGGACTTTCCGATATATTCCCGTTTCCTGCATTTTTCCGCAAGCTCTGGAATATCCAAAATGCCCGTATGGTCGTTGATAGCAAGGTCGATACGTTTCATCACGCCACCGTCTACTAATGCGTCCATGAGAAAGTCATACCAGCTTCTTTGTTGTGCCAGCAGGTAACTTTCAAACTGCCTGCAACCACGCCCCTTTAATTCTAAAAGGACACCTTTTTCTTCGTCAGCCGACGTATAGATAAAGATGTCCCCTAAAGAGTAATGCTCCGTATAGCTGTAACGCCCGTAATCTTCATGGAGCATATAATTGATATTCAGTTTTAATATATCTTTGATGATATGCTGTATATCCAGCGTAGGAAAACGAATTTTCACATAATCAAACAGCATGGTAAGCGGTGCTTCTGGATTGAACCTTGCCAGTTCTTTATGTAAAGTTTCCAGAAGTTCCTTTGACGGCTTCATTTTTCCGCTTTCTATCTTGTTGAGATATTCTCTTGTGATACCAGAAGCCACCGCCAGCCTGCCTTGTGAGATACCGTAAGCAATCCGTTTCTCCCGTAATTCTTTTATCCATTGTTCTTCATTCAGAACCATACCCCCAATCTGTCAAGTGTGAAGTTTTTTAAGGCGACTTCACAGCCGATTTTTGCTAGGAAACCATGCCAGAAGCCTTATGTTTCCTATGTTTTTTGTCTATTGTCTATTTGCAAACGTACCCCTCTGTTAGATACCGAGGGGTTTTACCTGCTGGTGTGGCTTACGCCACACCAGCAACGGCTAGTCCGTGCCGTCGCCTTTCGCTTCGCACGTCGCCGCCCCGTCCTGCCTTGCTTGTGCAAGAGAGCCGATAGTCTGTAAAAAATCATGTCCTTTTGGGACTAAAGGCGTGTAAAATTCGCTGATAACGCTTGTTCCCACATCACAATAGCCACGCCCTTTGATACGCTTCTGGAAAAACTGCTTTTTCACATCTGAACCAAACAGCATACCGTAACCTAATTCGCTGATACGTCCAAGTCCCACACGGAAATTGAAATTATCCCTTATCCCGTCCGAGAAATACTTTGCGTCTGGACGCTGGCAGGCAACGATAAGGAAATATCCTGCTTGTCGCCCCAGCATGACGATTTTCTTTAACTGGCTAAGTAGGCTTACACTTTCTTTTGTCCCCAGCATTTCAAAAAACGCCACATATTCATCAAAGATAAGAAAGCATGGTGGCAGTCCCAGATAGGCGTAGTTTTCGCCCGTCTTATAGTTTTGGTGTCGCTTCATTTCCTCACTTCGCTGTACCATGCCCTCATAAAAGGCATTGACGCAATCAATCATTTCTTCTTTGGTATGGTAGACGTTCGGCATGACCGTTCCCAAGTCCGCAAGGTCGCTGTTCTTCGGGTCTAAAATGTAAAGAATAGCGTCAGTATGCAGTAAGGCTTCAATGAGCGTCAGCAGGAAATAAGTTTTACCGCCACCCGTTCCACCAGCGATAAGGGCGTGAGGGAGTGCGTCATATTCCCAGACAAGATTTTTCATCAGCCTAAGACAGCCGTTTTCTGCCCGTACTTCATCAATGGTAATGCGGTTTGCTATCATATCATAAAGCAGGGTATATTTGATATAACCGTCATGCAAAGTCTTGTTGGTCAGCTCGCAATACAAGCCACTTTCCAGTTTATCTTCTAACCGTAAAAGCTGGTCTTGATATTTCCCCAGCGTAATTTCACAGCGGATATGAAGCAGTCCCTTTTCCATTTGATAATAAATCTTCGGAAACCAGACGATTTTTTCCCTTGATCTGCTTTGCAGGTCAGTAAAAAAACCGCTGTCTTGTACGGTATCGGCTTCATACCACTTATTTTCCAGTACCATTCGTGCCAACTTTTGACGGTGCAGGAGCTTCTTGAAACTGTCGTAACAGAAGCGGTAATACAGAAAAGCGACCAATGCACAAACACCAGTCGCTATCAGTATGGTTATGGAGTTGTAAGGGGAAAGCGTCAAGCCGTTCTCTAACAAGCTAAAATGCTCCCAGTCAGTACGCATGAGCTGTTTTATATTCAATAGCAGGAGAACCGCCACAAATACAAACAGAAGCATCCCTATGGAAAAGTGGTAGACAAGGTGCTTGTCGCTGGCTCTGATACGGTGTCCTTTGTTCCAAATCATACGCATAAATCAATCACTCCTTTCTAGGTATGAAAAAAGCAGTCAATCCTAAGACTAACTGCTTAATCAACAATAAAGTGTAAATTTTATTGTTTCTTTTCTTCTTTTTTATCTTTTTTATTTTTTCTATCCCACCAAGTACCT
>SKEQ01001085.1_pt1 | contig 12768 bp, 13 predicted proteins | sample 4826751 | NCBI WGS metagenome assembly SKEQ01 (sample SAMN11008805, study PRJNA524170) | human gut metagenome | biome: Human fecal sample; material: Feces; isolation source: fecal sample from pouch patient p44 | host: Homo sapiens | place: Israel: Tel-Aviv | collected 2013-07-11 | reverse complement strand
AAATACATACAGAAAAGAAAAAAATACGAATCTCCTAAAGAAGTTCAAGTATTAAAAATACTGATTTCTATGGGAGATTCGTATTTTAAGATTTAGAGCCTAAAAATCGGTATTAACCGATAGCCCCTTCAAGATTGCTTCCCGTGTAGTCTGATAGTAATCTTTTTCAAGATACATTGCGTGACCAGCGCCGTGCAGATGAAGTAATTTGGATCCTTCTGGAAGTTCCTTCTCAGCTTGATAACATCTGTCAATGTTTACATAGAAGTCATTGTCACCAGTAATAATCAATACAGGAACTTTGACTGCTTTTGTATCGATCAGCCAGCCATCGCCGATTTCCATAATCTCTTTCGCACCGCCGTTTGGACGTCCATGTCCGCCATCCTGAGCATATGTATGGTCTACCCACATTCCGTGAAGTTCTGTTACTGGAGTCGCTTCAAATGCACCACCGAAGCAAGGTCCAAGCCATACGACTTTCTTTAATAAATCCGGGCGCTGTGAAGCAACTTTGGAAGTTGTCATTGTTCCCCATGACCAGCCAAGCAAATCAAGTTTTTCTACACCCTGTAACTCACAGATTTTTTCGAGAGCATAAATTTCATCTTCTGCAGCATGTTGTGTTGTGACTTTCCATCCGTCTTCGTATTTTCCAGATTTTCCATATCCGCTAAGATCCAGACGCCATACAGTGTATCCGTTCTTTGCAAAATATTCGCAAACACTGTAATCTTTGATTGATTGCTGCCATGGCACCAGACTGCTTGAGTACGTTCATAAGGAGAAAAGCTCCAAAAATGATAAACAAAGTTTCCAGAGCACTTAGGAAACCAGAAATTGTTCTGGCTGAGATTTCCAGAAAATCCATTTTCCATACAAATCCGGTAACCAGGCAGGCAATCAGCCAAGAGAAAGGCAATGCACGTTTTGCAGGCCAATTGAAGACAGCCATAAAGATAATAGTGAATAAAATTGGAAGTGCAGCGATTGCAGCATATAGATACATAAATAAACCCCCTTTTTTTTCGACAAATTTTTCTAATCAAATGCTAACAAGAGAAAAAGAGAAATTCATTTTACTATCGTTTCAGGACAAATATGAGCTGATCAACTGGATGTTTTATACAGATATGTTGGAAAATGTAAATTCTTTTAACGATCCATCGAAGCTGACAGAGAGTTTTGTGAAAGTATGTAAGGCTCTTTATGCAGAAAGGAAATTTTACTTTGCGTGTTTTCAATATGTTGGACAAAATTCTCTGTTTGAATCTTTGTATGAAATTTATTATGAACTTTGGAAGATCAATATTGATATGGGATATTCTGAATGCGGATTCAAGCTGTCGGAAAGTGAGTTAAGTCTGATGGCAAAGCTAAAAGCACATGCACTGGTAGGAATTATCAAAGATTGGGTAGATGAAGGAATGCATGATAATTATATGAAATATTTTGAACAGATTCGTGAGATACTGGATTCCGAATCTTTAGGATACTCAATTTTATCGAATCAGAGAATGATGGAAAAACGAGCAGAGGAATTTGATAAAAATCCAATCAGAAAGAAGAATTTTATATAGCGGAGCATACAGAAGAAGTGTACAGGGAGTTTGTAGAACTTGTAAAGAAATATCAGGAAGATTTATTTGTGGCAGGACCAGGATTCAATGCAGGAAGATATGGATTGGGATGTGGAGCTGCTACGGCAGCAGTGACTAGGGACAGATCTTTATAAAGACCGCGCACATATTTTACAGACGGAGAACAATGCTGCCAAGATGCGAGAGGCAATGAAGTCCGTTGCAGAATTTGTGGACAGACTGATTAAAAATGATTTTATTGGAGATGGAAGAAAAGAAGGGTATCATGGATCGGGAACTGATTTTTCAGACAGCTGAGGAAATTTCCAGAGGCTCAGAGATTGCAATTTCAAATGGATGTCTGAAAGATGTAGCTGCTATTTTTGGACTTCATATCGGAAATATTTTAGGCAAAGAAATTCCGACAGGGACTCTTATTTTTCCAAGGGCATGTTGTATGGCATCTTTTGATAAATTTATTATTTGTGTAAAAGGGCAATCCTGTCATGGATCTACACCAGAGAAGGGCGTTGACCCTGTCAACATAGCAGCTCATCTTCTGATTGCTTTGCAGACAATACAGACAAGAGAAATATCGGGAACAGCGTCTAGTGTTATCACCGTTGGAAAAATTACAGGAGGAACCCAATATAATGTGATACCGGACCAGGTAGTTTTGGAAGGGACGATTCGAGCGCTGGATGAGACAGTGCGGCAGTATATTGCGAGAAGGATCAAAGAACTGGCAGTGGCTATTTCAGCGATGTTTGGAGGAAGCTGTGAGTGTGAGATTATATGGGGAGCTCCCCCGGTAGTCAATGATGAGACGATGGCAGAGCTGGCTGCAAAAGCCGTCAGCGATCTGTTTGAACCGAAAGATATTATTGAGGATTTTTCAATTCCTAATATGGGAGGAGAAGATTTTGCGAACTATCTTTTGGAAGTTCCGGGAGCTTTTTTCTTCCTGAGTTCTTCCAATGAAAAAAAGGGAACAGATATTCCGCATCACAATCCAACATTTAATATTGATGAAGATGTGATGTGGAAAGGAACTGTGACATTTGTGCGAATTATACATAATATGTTGCAGATCGAAAAAAAATAAAGCATATTTACAAAAAGGCAGAGGATATCTACAAAATGGAGGAGATATCCTCTGCTTTTTTTGTGGAAAAATCATTGTGCGCAGCAAAATGGAGTGTGATATGATGAAAAGCAAAGAATTTTGTAATCGTTTAGGGAAGGAATGAGAAAAGATATGAAATTATTGTATCAGTTTGGCGTGATCATGACGGTCACATTTCTAGGGGAAGTTCTTCATGCAGTGCTCCCTCTTCCGGTTCCGGCAAGCATTTATGGACTTTTGATCATGCTATTTTGTCTTTGCGCGAAAGTGATAAAATTGAATCAGGTGAAACTTGCAGCGGATTTTTTGATTGATATTATGCCGCCGATGTTTATACCTTCAGCAGTTGGACTTATTACAGTGTGGGCGGATTTAAAGGAAATCGTTGTGCCGGTCATGATGATTATTGTTATCACAACGATTTTTGTGATGATTTGCACCGGAAAAGTATCACAGGGAATTATTGACTACAGGAGAAAAAAGGAGGTAGAACGGAAAGATGAAAGAGTTTTTTAGTGAATCGTTGTATTTTGGTCTGACGATCAGTATCGGAGCCTATGGTCTGGGCTTACTTGCACGGAAAAAATTGAAATGGGGGTTTTTGAATCCATTGCTGTTAGCGATCGTTGCAGTTATTGTTGTACTCAATGTATTGGATGTTGATTATGCGACTTACAACGAATCAGCAAAATACTTAAGCTATCTTTTGACTCCGGCTACTGTCTGCCTTGCGGTTCCATTGTATCAGCAGATGGAATTGTTGAAACAAAATTTCTGGGCAGTTTTCTGGGGAATTACGGCAGGCGTACTGTCAAGCCTCGGAAGTGTTTTCGGGTTGGCATATTTGTTTGGGCTGAGCCATGAACAGTATGTGACACTGCTGCCGAAGTCGATCACAACTGCGATTGGAATTGGAGTTTCCGAGGAGTTGGGAGGAATCTCAACGATCACCGTCGCTGTCATCATTGTGACAGGGGTGTTAGGAAATATCATCGGAGAATATATATGTAAAATGTTTGGAATCAGAGAACCGATTGCGGTAGGACTTTCTCTTGGAACGGCTTCGCATGCAATCGGCACAGCAAAAGCATTGGAACTTGGAGAGGTGCAGGGAGCCATGAGCAGCCTTTCTATCGCTGTGTCAGGGCTGATGACGGTCATTGGTGCATCTGTTTTTGCCACATTTTTATAAATTTTTATTTTTGCCTATCCAAAGAAAATGAAAGATGGTACAATGACAGCAAATTCACAGTGAAACAGAGGAGGAGCAACAATGAGATGGATGATTGCATCAGATATCCATGGTTCTGCATATTACTGCAGAAAGATGATAGAAGCATACAGAAGAGAGAAGGCAGATAAGCTTCTGCTTCTCGGAGATATTTTATATCACGGGCCAAGAAACGACCTTCCGAAAGACTATGCGCCAAAGGAAGTGATAGCGATGTTAAATGAGATCAAAGAAGAGATTCTTTGTGTGAAGGGAAATTGTGAGAGTGAAGTAGACCAGATGGTTTTGGAATTCCCGATTATGGCAGATTACTGTATTTTATATTTGAATGACCGTATGATCTTTGCCACACATGGACATGTACATAATCTGGAACATGTGCCAATGTTAAAAAAGGGAGACATTCTTCTTCATGGACATACACATGTGCCGGTTTGCAGAGAAACGGACAGATGTATTTATATGAACCCGGGTTCTATTTCCATTCCAAAAGAAGATTCTCTTCACAGCTATATGATTTTAGATGAGAAATTTGAGTGGAAAGACCTTAATGGCGAAGTATATATGGAGAAAGAAATCAGATGAAAAAGAAAAGAATCCTGTTTGGGCTGATCGCAATAGGAATCAGTTTGTATATGAGTGGGTGCATGGAACTGATGCCGAAGGAGAAGCAGACGTTTCGGACAAGAGGAAAAGGGGTCTATCAAGGATTTGATCATGTTCCGGAAGATTATACTGCCGAACAGGCAAAGAGAGATGGATGTGTAGTTTACAGAGATACAAAGCTGGTTGACGGCGGAGAATACTGGGAACAGTTTTTAAGAAGTGCAGAGAGCAAAGAGCCTGCAAAAGTGCGGATCATGTATCAGTTTGGAAGGGAGAAAGAATGGTTTCTCGAAGATCTATTCTATGATGGGAAGAACTTCCGGGTGATTTTGTCAAAAGATCATGAGGTGCATGATTATGAATATAAATATTTGCTGGATTTGGAGGGACGTATGGATCAGGCAGTGAAGCCAGTCCGTTATGTTGTACTGACAAACGATAAAGATCTTTCCTTTCAGAATGTCTGGGACAGCGAGCATGCAAAGACCGAAGAAGAAAAGCTAAACTACAAGCGGATCATCTATGAAATCCCATAAAAACTAAAAAAGAGAAAGAACGATAAGAAGTTGCCGTAAAGAAAAAATACGGCAACTTCTTTTCAAGTAAAATCTTAAATCTGTTCCTGATCCTGCGGTCTGCTGACTTTTCCTTTGAACCGCTGATAAATGTAAGTGTTTGCTTCACGTTCCTCGGTATCATCAAGAGGAGCGAGCTCAATTGGATTCTTATATTTTCTCTCTAGTGCTTTTGTGAGAAGATAATCACAAATCTGAGGATTTTTTGGGAGAAGCGGTCCGTGCAGATAAGTTCCGATCACATTTTTATAAATGATCCCTTCGTAGCCGCTCTGTCCGTCATTTCCACTTCCATAAATGACTTTTCCAAATGGTTTCTGATCTTTGATATAAGTTCTGCCACCGTGATTTTCAAAGCCGACCACAGGCATATCAGAAAGTTCGCTCTCCAGAACAATGTTATCGATGAGTCGATAATCCTTGCCCTGTTCTGTGTAAATATCTACGATGGAAAGCCCTTCGATCACACCTTGATCAGTGGAATAGTGGGTCCCGAGTAACTGGTATCCGCCGCAGACTGCAAGGACAACACCGCCGTCCTCCACATAAGCTTTGAAATCATCGCGGATTTCCTTCAGACGTTCGCAGACAAGCATCTGTTCCCGGTCAGACCCTCCACCGAGCAGAACAATGTCAAGTTCAGAGAAGTCGACCTCGTCCTGAATCTCAAATTCAATTGTCTCTGCTTCGATGCCTCTCCATTGGAGTCGCTTCATCATACATTGAATATTTCCCCGGTCTCCGTAGAGATTCAGAAGATCTGGATAAAGATGTCCGATAGTCAGTTTCATGATTGTTCACCCTCCATTCGCTTTAAGATATTATGAGTACTATACAAGGCAGTATAATTGACAAGGACGTATAAATTTCCGGTGCCATCGGCGATGCGTTTCCGGACTGCAGTCTCAATATCCGGCTCCAAAATAGAAGGGATATCTACATATTTCAATCGTAAGCGCATATCCTGACAGCGGATCCCGCTGACGGTGATGGAACGTATGGATGGGTCGCCTAGGCGGTCAAAGTCCACATCCCAGAGCCAGGACACATCAATTCCGTCCTGATCATTGTCGTTGATCAGAATAATCAGATCTTTCGGGCTGTCATCCTCCATGACGGCGGAAATGTTTTGGTTAAATCCTGCTGGGTTCTTTGCAAGGTTTAAGATAATTTCCGTTCCTTTGATAGAGAAATGTTCCATTCGTCCGTTTTCTGGGTTGTACTTGCCGAGGATCTCATTGAAATTTTGAAGTGGAATGCCGGCTTCTTTGACAGCAGCATATACAGCAAGAATATTGTAGACATTGTAGAAACCACGATAATTTACATGAATATGCTCCCCATTTGCATCGAAGTCCAGAACCTTTCCAGTCTTGACATTGCTTGCGTTATAGTTTAGCTCTGGTCGGTGGAAATCACAGTTTGGACAGTGGTAGTCCCCGAGCTGGCTGTAATGGTAGAAATTGTAAAACAATTTTGCTCCACATTTTTTGCAGAAACGTCCTTCTTTGATTTCGTTGATGCTTTGTTCTTCAAATACTTGCTCCTGAATTCCGTAAGTGACATATGGATTGCCGCTTTCCTGGGCAAGATATGTGGAGAGTGCATCATCTCCATTGACGATGATCGTCATCTCCGGAGCAATTCGCATTGCATCTTTTAACAGATTCATTGTGATATCAATCTCGCCATAGCGATCTAGCTGATCCCGAAACAGATTGTTTAGTATCATGTAATCCGGTTTGAAATGCGGGAAAATGCGCAGTGTGGAGGCTTCGTCCACTTCGATACAGGCATAGTCGGCATCGATTTTTCCATTCCATTTTGCAGATAGTACAAAAGCGGCAATAGCTCCGTTTAACATATTGGAACCGGAGTGGTTACAGATTACCTTTTTTTCCTGTCCCTCCAAAGTAGAGCAGAGAAGATTATTGATTGTGGTTTTTCCATTTGTACCACAAACGACAAAGATTTTCTCACGGACATCAGCGGCCATCTCTGTCAGAATATCAGGATCGATCGTAAGTGCAATCTTACCAGACCAGGTGAGCCCCTGCTTTCCTAACAATTTACATACAAAGCCTGTGAGCTTTGAAGCCCATATGGCAAATAATCTACGTATTTTCACAGTGTTCCTCCATCTTGTTTTATTTTCTTATTTACGTTGCTATTATATCTGAAATTAAAAGGAGTGTAAAGGGCAAGAGAATGCATTGACAAGAAATGTCATATGTTATAACATGTATATAACAACGGAGGTGAGGTTATGTTTATCGAGATTGATTTTAACAGTCCAGAAGCGCTGTATATTCAGCTTCGGAATCAGATCATTATGGGAATTGCGACATCTACGATCCGGGAAGGGGATACACTTCCGTCTGTCAGGCAGCTTGCGGAAAATATCGGTATCAATATGCATACAGTAAATAAGGCGTATTCGGTCTTAAAGCAGGAAGGGTTTCTTCAGCTGGACCGCAGAAAAGGTGCTGTGATCGCCATCGATGTCAATAAACTTCAGGCGGTGGAAGAGATGAGAGAGCAGCTCAGAGTACTGCTTGCAAAGGCAAGCTGTCAGAACATTTCCAGGGAGGAAGTTCATCAGCTTGTGGATGAGATTTATGAAGAATATGTGTAGGAGAGATAGAAGGAGGAATTCATGCAGATTGAATATACAAAACAGGCTGAGAATGTGTTAAAGACCGCGAGGAGTGCAGCAAAGGAGTTAAGACACCCATATATTGGGACAGAACATCTTTTGCTTGGACTGCGGAGAGTGTTTACGGGAGTGGCAGGTCAGATCCTTGCGACAAACGGAGTAAATGAGAATGAGATTTTGAAAGTGATCGGAGAACTGATTTCTCCGACAGAGGAAGTTGTATTTGAAGGAAAGGCAGAGAGAAGTCCACGCTTAGAGTATCTGCTTGAGAACAGCAGAAGAGAGGCAGAGCGATTTCAGGCATCGGAGGTTGGTACGGAGCATATGTTGATGGCGATCGTGCGTGATTCAGAGTGTGTTGCGGCCAGAATCCTTACAACGTTAAATATCAGTCTGACAAAGATTTATCAAGATATTTTTGAGGCGGCAGGGATTGATCCGGCGGAATTTTCAGAGGAAGCCGGAAGTGGAAGAAGAGGACAGCCAGGGATGCTGGAGCAATACTGCACAGATCTGACAGAGAAAGCAGCAGACGGGAAGCTGGATCCGGTTGTTGGAAGAACGGAAGAGATTGAGCGGCTGATGCAGGTATTAAGCCGCAGAACGAAGAACAATCCATGTCTTGTCGGGGAACCGGGAGTTGGAAAGACTGCGATCATTGAAGGGCTTGCACAGAGAATCGTGTCGGGGATGGTTCCAGAGAGTATGAAGCATAAGCATATTCTGACGTTGGATCTTGCTGCTCTCATTGCGGGATCTAAGTATCGGGGAGAATTTGAAGACAGGATGAAGCGCCTGATTCAGGAAGTTAAAAGTTCATCGGACATTCTTCTGTTCTTAGACGAGGTACATACAATGATCGGTGCAGGAGGTGCAGAGGGGGCTATGGATGCTTCTAACATTTTGAAGCCATCGCTGGCTCGTGGAGAACTGCAGTTGATCGGCGCAACAACGATCTCTGAATATAGAAAATATATTGAGAAAGATGCAGCGTTGGAGCGGAGATTTCAGCCGATTACAGTTGAAGAGCCGGATAGTGCCCAGAGTATTCAGATTTTGGAAGGTCTGAAGGGAAAATATGAATCACACCATCATGTTACGATTGAGCCGGGAGCACTTGAGGCTGCGGTCAAACTGTCAGAGCGCTATATCAGTGACAGGAATCTGCCCGATAAGGCGATTGATGTTTTGGATGAAGCGTGTTCCAAGGCAAATCTTAATGGGTTTAAAGTTCCGGACAATCTGACAAAGACAGAGGAAATTCTGCAGTCTCTCATGAAGGAGAAGGAACAGGCGGTGGCAGAAGGCCGTTTTGCAGAGGCATCGATGTTGAATCAGGAGCAGCAGGCTGTTGAAAAGAAATTAGAGAGCATTAAGAAACGGTTTGACAAGAATCAGGCATCGCATCAGATTTGCGTGACAGAGCAGCAGATTGCAGAAGTAGTGTCTGTCTGGACAAAGATTCCGGTACAAAAACTGGGAGAATCTGAAAGTGCAAGGTTAAGAAAATTAGAGCAGACTTTACAGAAGAGAGTGATCGGTCAGGAAGAAGCGGTCACTGCTGTTGCAAAAGCGGTGAAGCGGGGACGTGTAGGACTGAAATCCCCGAACAGACCGATTGGGTCATTTTTGTTTCTTGGACCGACAGGTGTGGGGAAGACAGAGCTATCCAAAGCACTTGCGGAGGCGTTGTTTGGACAGGAAGATGCAATGATTCGCGTCGATATGTCAGAATACATGGAGAAGCATAGTGTGTCAAAGATGATTGGTTCCCCTCCGGGATATGTCGGACATGAGGAAGGCGGGCAGCTCAGCGAGAAAGTCAGAAGGAATCCATATGCAGTAATTTTGTTCGATGAGATTGAAAAAGCACATCCGGATGTATTTAATATTTTGCTTCAGGTGCTTGATGATGGGTATATTACAGATTCCCAGGGAAGAAAGATCGATTTCCGTAATACGGTCATTATTATGACGTCGAATGCAGGGGCGAAGGCAATCGTGGAACCGAAGAAGCTGGGATTTGCCGCAAAGGAAGATCCGCAGGATGACTATAAGAAGATGAAAAGCAATGTAATGGATGAAGTGAAGCAGTTGTTCCGACCGGAATTCTTGAACCGGATCGATGAAATTATTGTGTTCCATGCGCTTAGTGCAGAGAATTTGAAGAAAATTGCAGGATTATTGTGCAAGGAATTTGCAGTTCGTGTCCAGTCACAGTTAAATATCCAGTTACACATCCGTGATTCGGTCAAAAAACATATTGTGGAAGTGGGAACAGATACTAAATATGGAGCAAGACCGCTGAGACGTGCAGTGCAGAATGAATTGGAAGATAAGATGGCAGAGGCGATTCTTGCCGGAGAAATCCACTCTGATATGGAGGTAGATGTATCCTTTTCTAAAAAACAAATTAAATTTCTGCCGAAAGTGACAAAGAACTAGAAAAATATCACAAATTATTATATAATATCAGAAAACACCTTATCCATACTATGATGAGAGGGGATAAGATGCAGAAATGAAAATATGAAGTACCGTAGGAGGAGAACAAGATGGCTGCAGTAAAAGAATTATTGCGTGTAGAGGAAGACGGAACACTTAGTTTTGGGGATTTTACATTAGCACAGAAGACAAAATTGGATAACTTTGAATTCGAAGGAGATGTATATAAAGTAAAGACCTTCTCAGAGATCACAAAACTAGAGAGAAATGGAATGTTCGTCTATGAATCTGTACCGGGGACTGCTGTTGAACATTTTGCAGAAACAGAAGATGAAGTGGCATTTACAGTATCTGCGAAGGAAGATGCACAGTTTACATTAGAACTGGAACCAGACTGTGAATACATTGTGTATGTGGACGACGTCAATATCGGAAAAATGATGACAAATCTGAGCGGGAAACTGAGTGTCAGCGCAGAACTTCAGGAAGGCGTCAACGCAAAGATCAGAGTGGCAAGAGTTTAAAGAAGAGCATACTTGTAATGAGGGTGTAAGTTACATAAAGAGATTACAAATCAGGAAACAAGGAACCGATGCAAAAATGAGACAGTGTCTTGAGGCAGGGATCCTTGTTTCATTTCATATAAAGAAAACAAAAAAGGAAAACGAATATGGCAAAATCAAAAAAGAGTATATTTTTCTGCCAAAATTGTGGGCACGAAGAAAATAAATGGCTCGGACAATGCCCGGTGTGCAGAGAATGGAATACGTTTGTAGAGGAAAAGATCACTGCTTCCGGAAATCCAAAATCTGTCCTTGCATCGGTAAAAGAAGTGGAAATTTTATCTTTGAATGATGTGGAGACAGAGCATGAAGAAAGAATCTATACAAAAATCGGAGAATTGGATCGTGTACTTGGAGGAGGGATCGTACCGGGATCGCTGATTCTGGTAGGAGGAGATCCAGGAATCGGAAAATCAACACTTTTGCTGCAAGTTTGTCGGGAACTCGGTGGGGATCAGAGGAAGATTCTTTATATTTCAGGGGAAGAGTCACTCAGGCAGATAAAACTGCGTGCAAAGCGGATGGGAGAATTTAGTGAGACGGTCTTTTTGCTGAGTGAGACGAATCTAGAGAAGATTCAAGGTGTGTTAGAGTCGCGCAGACCAGAGATCGTGATCATTGACTCTATTCAGACAATGTACAGCGAAGCTGTGGGATCTGCACCGGGAAGTGTATCTCAAGTACGGGAATCTACGAATGTTTTCATGCAACTTGCGAAGGGGCTTGGAATTTCGATTTTTATTGTAGGTCATGTGACAAAAGAAGGGACAGTTGCAGGTCCGAGAGTGCTAGAACATATGGTGGATACCGTTTTATATTTTGAGGGGGATCGACACGCGTCATACCGGATTCTGCGAGCGGTAAAGAATCGGTTCGGATCTACGAATGAGATTGGCGTCTTTGAAATGAGGCAGGATGGACTCAAAGAGGTAGAAAATCCATCAGAATATATGCTGGAAGGAAGACCGGAGAATGCTTCGGGATCTGTTGTGGCATGCTCCATGGAAGGAACGAGACCGATTTTGATTGAAATACAGGCACTTGTCTGTCCGACAAATTTTGGGATGCCAAGGCGCACAGCTGCGGGGACGGACTATAACCGCGTCAATCTTTTGATGGCAGTTCTTGAAAAAAGAATAGGATTTCCACTTTCAAACCATGATGCTTATGTAAATATTGCCGGAGGAATTAAGATGAATGAACCGGCGGTAGATCTGGGAATTGTCCTGGCAATCGTATCCAGTTATAAAAACCGACCGCTTGACGAAAAGACGATCGTATTTGGAGAAGTTGGATTAAGTGGTGAAGTGCGTGCAGTAAATATGCCGGAACAGAGAGTGGCAGAAGCGAAGAAACTTGGATTCACCACTTGCATTTTGCCGGAGGCTTCTGTGAAAATGGTAAAAAGTATAAAGGGAATCCGAGTGATCGGTGTAAAGAGTGTTAATGAAGCAATACAGCTCTTATAGAAAAAAGAAAAGAGATATATGCAATTCAAAAGGTCATTTCTTTCACCTAGGACACAGGCAGTCTGACGGAAGAACAATCTCAAAGGCTGCCTGTAACATGAAGTGAAAAAACGTCGGAAAAGTATAAAATTACAAAAAAATAGAAAAAAATGAAAAAACCTATTGACAGTTTCTGTCGAAGATGATATTCTAATGGAGCGCTCGAGAGAGCAGACAAGTTCAAAAAAAGTTTGAAAAAGAAAAATCAAAAAAGTACTTGACAAACAAAAAGAACTTGTGATAATATATAAATCGTTGTTGCGAAACAAAAACAACGAAAAATAAAAATAAAAAAGTGCTTGACAAGTAAGAAACGTTGTGATAAAATGAAACAGCTGATTACGAAAAGCAAAACAGAACATTGATAATTAAACAATAGACAACACAACCCTGAAAATTTCGAACAAATGAGAAAATTTCAGAACAGACAGAAATGTCAACCTAAAAACAGTAAAAGGGATAGGATTGCTAGTAGTGA